>Ga0209296_1000318_pt1 | contig 40898 bp, 32 predicted proteins | sample S_130206_EF_Meta_FD_187319 | JGI IMG/M metagenome (GOLD analysis project Ga0209296, IMG submission 187319) | Freshwater microbial communities from Lake Simoncouche, Canada to study carbon cycling - S_130206_EF_MetaG (SPAdes) (version 2) | ecosystem: Environmental > Aquatic > Freshwater > Lake ... | reverse complement strand
CCAGCCGCAGGTCAGGGCCAGCAGCCCGAGGAAGTGGCGTCGGTCGACGGGCGGGAGCTCCGCGGCCTGCAGGAAGAAGGGGTTCGGCTTGGCAGACCGTTCGGGGATGTGCTCGGTGCTCATCGGTTGATAACTAGTATACCAAGCCTAACCTTAAGCGTGAGTTAAGATGGGGTGGCGTCGCCTGGCAGATGGTTACTTCGCCTTGGCTTTCGGGCCAGCGACAGCGGGGTAGGGCTTTACTTGCGCGCGGATGGCCCAGACTTCCCAGAGGGCGGCGAGTTCCTTGACCTTATCAGGCTGCGCTTCGGCGAGGTTCAGGAGTTCGGTCCGATCCTTACGGAGGTCGTAGAGTTCCCAGGGGCCGTTGCGGCCGGCCCGGACGAGCTTGAGGTCGCCGACGCGTACAGCGGCATTGCCTTCATGTTCCCAGTACAGGGCTTCGCGTTGGATGGGTTGGTTGGCGAACGCTGGGAGTAGGCTGCGGCCTTCCGGCGGCAGCACGGCCACGCCGTTACGTTCTTTGAGTGGGGTGGCGGCGGCGACTTGTAGGCAAGTGGGCAGGATATCAATCAGGTGGCCAGGCTGGGTGCGGAGTTCGTTGCGACCCTTGATGCCGGCCGGCCAGTGCGCGATCAGCGGCGTGGAGATGCCGCCCTCATGGTTGAAGTGTTTGTAACGACGGAACGGCGTGTTCTCGAGGAACGCCCAACTCTCACCGCAATACCAGTCGGAGTTCGGCTTGGACGGGTCGCCTTCGGCGCGGCCATTGGGGCCGGCCTCGGCGTTACCGCCGTTGTCGCTCAAGAAAAGAATCAGGGTATTATCCAATTCGCCGCGTTCCTTGAGGCCGGCGACGAGGTCACCGATGGCCTTATCCATGTGAGCGACCGCGGCCGCGTAGACCGCCATCAAGTGATCGAAGTGGTCTTTCTCAGCGTCGGATAGCGAGGTCCATGCCTTGATCGTGTCCGGGCGGGGGGCCATCGTCCAAGCCGGGTCGACCAGCCCTAGCTCGACCTGACGCGCGTGGCGTTGAATCCGCAGCGGGCCCCAGCCCGCCAGGTATTTGCCGCGGAACTTCGCGATTTCATCCGCCGGTGCCTGCAGCGGGAAGTGCGGGGCGTTGTGGGCGAGGTAGAGGAAGAACGGTTTCTTCGCGGCCCGGGCCTCGTCGATGAACTTGAGCCCGTAGCTGGTCCAGAGGTCGGTGGAATACCACTCCTTCGGCAGGCGCGGGTCGTCGTTGGCGATCGCCTGACCGTCGAGGAAGAGCTTCGCGCGGGTCGCCCCGGCTTGGTAGAAACCGCCGGCCGCGGCGTTGAGGCTGCGGTCGAAGCCGCGGTTGCTCGGGGTCACCCCTTGCTCTTGGCCGACGTGCCACTTGCCGGTCATCGCCGTGAAATAGCCGGCGGGCTTGAGTTCTTCTGCGATGGTGGCGCAACGTTCGTTCAGGTGGCCTTGGTAGCCGGGGACGTTGCGATTCTCCATCATGTGGCCGACGCCGGTCTGGTGAGAGTAGAGGCCCGTCAGCAAAGACGCCCGCGTCGGGCAGCAACGACCTGTGTTGTAGAACTGCGTGAAGCGGAGCCCGTTCTTCGCCAGCGCGTCAAGGTTCGGTGTCGGGATCTCCGACCCATAGCACCCGATATCGGAGAAGCCCATGTCGTCGACCAGGATGACGATGATGTTGGGTTGGGCGGCGGGCGCAGTCAGGTTCACCAACAAGGCGAGAAGCAGGAGGAGGCGGGGCATTGTGGTGTCGTGAAAGGGGGTGTTCAGCGCACGAGTTCGCAGAGGATCGTCTTGCGGCCATGGGCGGTGCCTTCGAAGGCGACGACGGCCTGTGGGCCGCGACTCGCGACGCTGGCGTATTGTCCGCCGGGAGCGAAGGCTTGAGGCGGCGTGGATCCCCGTTGCAGCATCAAGGTCCCTTGGGATTCCCAGAAAATCAGCGGGGTCGACCCGAGGAAGGTCGCCACGGGTTGAGCGGCCCCATCGGCGACCTTACGCTCCTGCGTGGCATCGTCGCTCGCGAAGACCGTTCGGACCCGCTTCCAGACCGGTAGCCAGCCGCCGGCGGGGTCATAGGCCAGGGCGCCGCCGTCCATCGGGCAGCCGTTCAGCATCCAGGTGCCTTGGCCGAGCTTGCGGGCGGGGCTGAAATGCAGGCCGTCGGTGGTCTCCGTGGCATAAAGGTCACGCGCACCTTGCACGAGGTTGCGCCAGAGGATGCCGATGCGGCCATCGGGGGCGAACGCGACGCTAGGCGCGCAGCATTGGCAGATCGGCCCGTCCGGGGCGGCGTAGACCAAGCGGTCTTCAGACCAGGCCCAGCCGCCGTCGAGGGAGAATTTCGCCCAGAGGCTCATCTTGCCCGTGCGGAGGTCGAGCCAGGTAACCGCGACTTTGCCGCGGCCGTCGCCGGCCAGCGCTTGGAGGCCCTCCCGGGCGGAGAGCGGAACGCTATTCAGGGGCGGCTGTTCCTGCCAGCGCCGACCATCGGGTGAAGTCCAGGCATGGAGGTTGCCGTCGGCGTGGGAGAGTGCCGTGATCAGGATGGTGTCCTTGCTCGCGGTGATGCGCGGTCCGCGGCGCATGCCGAGGGCGAGTTTCTCCAGCCGGCCGACCTGGATCGGTGAGGAGAACGTCGTGCCATCCGCCGAGGCGGTGTAGAAAATGGCCTGGCCTTGGCCAAAGGTCAGATGGATCCGGCCGTCGTCCCCCATGGTCACCTGCGGCTGGACGGCACCGGTGACGTCCAGCGGCACCACGTCGACCGCGGCGGCTTCCAAGGCGCACCAGCCCAGCAAGCAGCTGGCAAGGAGCCCTCGGAAGGTCGGGCTCATCTCACTTGCGGGTTTGCCTCGATTTTTTCTTCTTCGCGGGCTTGGCCCTGGCGGCCGGCTTGTGCTGCGCGACAAGGTAGTCGACCGCGAGGAGGTAACCCGGGAAGCCGAGGCCGGTGATCACGCCCTCGCAGGCCGAGGCGGTCACGGACTTGTGGCGGAATTCTTCGCGCTTGTAGATGTTCGAGATGTGCACCTCGACGACCTTTATGCCGGAGCCGGCGAGGCAATCGCGCAGGGCCACGCTGACGTGGGTATGGCCACCCGGGTTGATGACGAGGAACTTAACCCCTTCGTCGGCCCACTTGGCGATGGTGTCGATCAGTTTGCCCTCGTGGTTGGACTGAAAGAAACGGGTCTTCACGCCGGCCTTCTTGGCGTGGGCGGCGATCGTCGACTCGAGGTCGGCGAGGGTGGCGTGGCCGTAGACCTCGGGCTCGCGCTTGCCGAGTCGGTCGAGGTTGGGTCCGTTGACGATGCCGATTTCCATGGTCAACCTATGAGCCCTAACCGAGGCCTGCTCAAGTTTCATTCCTGCCCGCTTGGGGAGGTCAGAGCTGCAGGAACCACTGCCCGTCGACCAACCGCCAATTCGTGGGCTTATCCTGTGGTTTCCACTCGCCGTTGACCTGGAGGCTGTAGCGGATTTCGGCCGTCTGGCCGGCAGGGAGGACGAGGACTTCGTCGATGCGCACTTTATTCTCCTGGATGTTCCAGAACTTGTAGAGGCCGACCATGAACTTGAACGAGCCGACGACTTTGTCGGTGCCTTGGGCGCGGACGTTGACTGGGTCAATGAGATCCACGCAGGCTTCGGGCTGGTTGTTGCAGATGTTCTTGGCGAGCTGTTCGAAGCGCTGGCGGAGGGCCGGGGTCGGGTCGGGCTGCTTGCAGGCGACGAGGCCGAGCAGGGATAGTCCGACGAAAAAGGCTAGGAGCGGGCGCATGGGGATGCGGTAAGTCGAATTGTCTGTGTCGTCGGGTCAAACCTATTGCCTTGGCGACTTCCTAAACAAAAAGGGCGACCCCTGGTGGAGTCGCCCTTGGTTTCGCCTAGCCGGACCTTACTTCAGGATCTGGCGCAGGACGTACGGCAGGATGCCGCCGTGGCGGTAGTACTCACCCTCGATCGCGGTATCGATGCGGGCGACGAGCGGCGCTTTGTCGACCGTGCCGTTGGCGCGGCGAATGACCAGCGTCACCGGCGTCTTCGGTTTGATCGGGCTGGCAAGGCCTTCGAGGTCGAAGGTCTCGGTGCCGTCGAGCTGGTAGGAGGCGGCGTTCTTGCCGTCGGCAAACTCAAGGGGCAGCACGCCCATGCCGAGGAGGTTGGAGCGGTGGATGCGCTCGAAGGACTGCGCGACCACGGCACGGATGCCGAGGAGGGCCGTGCCCTTGGCGGCCCAGTCGCGGGACGAGCCCATGCCATAGTCGACTCCCCCGAAGACAATCATGCCCTCGCCGCGCAGCGCGTAGGTCTGGCAGGCGTCGTAGATCGCTTCGATCTTGCCGTCGGGTTGGACCTTGGTGAAGCCACCTTCTTTGCCGTCGGCCATGCTGTTCTTCACCTGGGTGTTGGCGAAGGTGCCGCGCGTCATGATGCGGTCGTTGCCGCGGCGCGAGCCATAGGAATTGAAGTCCTTCTTGGTGACGCCGGCGGCGAGCAGGAACTTGCCGGCCGGGGTGGCCTCGGCGAATGAGCCTGCGGGCGAGATATGGTCGGTGGTGACGGAGTCGCCGAGCAGCGCCAGCGGGCGGAGCTTCGCGAGGGAAGGCACCGGGGGAGGCGTCATCGAGAAGCCCTTGAAGAACGGCGGCTCTTGGATGTAAGTGGACGATTCCTTCCAGCTGAAGCGTGCGCCGGAACCGCCTTGGACGCCCTTCCACTCGGCGGTGGCGTTGGCGAGGGAGTCGGGGGCGTACTTCGACTTGAACATCTCAGGCTTGAGGCCGCGGGCGACGTGCTCGGTGACTTCGGCCTGGGTGGGCCAGAGGTCCTTCAGGAAGACGGGCTGGCCGTCGCTGCCGGTTCCGATCGCTTCGTTGTCGAGGTCGATGTCAGCGCGGCCGGCGAGGGCGAACGCGACGACGAGGGGCGGCGACATGAGGAAGTTGGCCTTCACGGCACCGTGGACACGGGCTTCGAAGTTGCGGTTACCCGAGAGCACCGAGGCGGTGACGAGGTCGCCGGCCTTGATGGCGCCTTCGATGTCGGCGTCGAGCGGACCGGAGTTACCGATACAGGTCGTGCAACCGTAGCCGACGAGGTTGAAACCGAGCTGGTCGAGGTAGCCCGAGAGCTGGATTTCATCGAGGTAGTCGGTGACCACCCGGGAGCCGGGGGCCAAAGAGCACTTCACGTTCGGGTTCACCTTCAGGCCCCTTTCGACGGCCTTCTTGGCGACGAGGCCGGCGGCGACCATCACGGACGGGTTGGAGGTATTCGTGCAGGAAGTAATCGCGGCGATCACGACGGAGCCATGCTTCAGGGTGCGACCAGTCGCGCCGACGGGAGCGGAAGCAGCGCGGTCAGATTCGGCCTTACCGAAACCGTTCTTATCCTTGGCGGCGGTGAAGAGCGTGTTGAAGGTGTCCTTGATCTTCGGGAGGTCGATGCGGTCTTGCGGGCGCTTCGGGCCGGAGACGCAAGGGACGACGGTGCTGATGTCGAGGTCGATGGTCTGGGTGTAGTCGATGCTGCCAGCCTTCGGGATGCCGAAGAGCCCCTGGGCCTGGTAGTAACCGCGCACCAGTTCCACGTGGGTTTCGTCGCGGCCGGTCTGGCGGAGGTATTCGAGGGACTTGTCGTCGACGGGGAAGAAGCCCATCGTGGCGCCGTATTCCGGGGCCATGTTGGCAATCGTGGCACGGTCGGCCAGCGAGAGGGCTTCGGTGCCTTCGCCGTAGAATTCGACGAACTTACCGACGACCTTGGCCTTGCGGAGGATTTCGGTGAGGCGGAGGGTGAGGTCGGTGGCGGTGACGCCTTCGCGGAGGCGGCCCGTGAGGTTGACGCCGATGACCTCGGGGGTCTGGAAGTAGACCGGCTGGCCGAGCATGCCGGCTTCGGCCTCGATGCCGCCCACGCCCCAACCCACGACGCCGATACCGTTGATCATGGTCGTGTGGGAGTCGGTGCCGACGAGGGTGTCGGGGTAGAAGACGCCGTCCTTCTCGAAGACGAGCTTGGCGAGGTACTCCAAATTGACCTGGTGGACGATGCCGATGGCGGGCGGGACGACACCGAAGGTCTTGAAGGCCTGCATGCCCCACTTGAGGAACTCATAGCGCTCGGTGTTGCGGCCGAACTCCTGCCGAAGGTTCTCGAGGAACGCGGTGGGGGTGCCGGCCCGGTCGACCTGGACGGAGTGGTCGACGACAAGGTCGACGGGGACGAGCGGTTCGATGACGGCGCTATCCTTGCCGAGCTTCGCGACGGCCTCGCGCATGGCGGCGAGGTCGACGAGCAGCGGTACACCGGTGAAGTCTTGCAGGACGATGCGCGCGACGACGAACGGGATTTCGGTGTCGACCGGCTTGGCGGCGTTCCAGGCGGCGAGGGCTTTGACATCGTTCTCGGTGACCGCGACGCCGTCGCAGTTGCGTAGCACGGACTCGAGCACGAGGCGGATCGAGACGGGCAGGCGGGAAATCTTGCCGAGGCCGGCCTGCTCAAGCGCGGGCACGGAGTAGAGCTGCCCGGATTTGCCACCAGCGGTGAACGGGCGGAGGGCGTTGAAGGGGTCGAGGTGGGCCATGGGTGGTGGGAGGAGAGGGGAGGAGCCTGGGCGACGCCAGTCAGGCTATGAGCCAAAAGCAAAGAAGGCGGCCGGGGCAAGCCCGACCGCCTTTAAAACGCCTTTCGCTTCCTTAGGACAGGAAGCCGATGGAGAGGGGGAATCGGTAGGTCTTGCCGTCCACCGCCTTGACCAGACCGACGATGCTCAGGATGAAGTAGTAAATGCCGAGCAACCAGAGCATTAAGAATCCGACGAGTACGAGTGCCAGGACAGCGCTGATGAGGGCATAAAGCAGGGTGGTTAGCTGGAAGTTGAGCAGGTTGGCGCCTTGGGTCCGCAGGTAGGGGCTTTCGTCCTTCTTGATCAGCCAGATGATGAAGGGGCCGATCAGCACCAGGCCGAAGAGCGGCATGACGTGCATGATGATGGCCATGATCTTCTCATCCGACGTGGGCAGGGGCAGGGCAGGCGGGCTTTCCATCCGGCAACGATGCTGCCAATGGGGTGATTGGCAACCCAATCAGCATCTCCGACCCCGTAAACGAAGCGACCGCCTTTCGGCGGTCGCGCAGGGAGGTCGTTGGGTCGCTTAGGCTTCGACGGCCTTCTTGATCTTGGCGAAGTTCGGCATGGAGGCCGGGTCGCGCTTGACCTCGGAGTGCACCACGAGGCCATTCTTGTCGGCGACGAAGACCGAACGCTTGGCGACGTTGAGTAGGTTGTACTTCTCCGGAATCACGCGGGTGTCCTTCACCTTGAAGGCCTTGACCGCGACGCGGTTGAAGTCGGAGAGGAGCGTGACGGAGATGCCCGCCTGCTTGGCCCAGGCTTCCTGAGCGAAGGGGGAGTCGACCGAGATCGCGATGACGTCGGCGCCGAGCTTCTTGTACTCGTCGAGCAGGCCGGTGACCTTGCAGAGTTCTTCGGTGCAGACGCCGGTGAAGGCGAGCGGGACGAAGAGGATGACAGTCTTGCCCTTGCCGACGTTGCGGCGGAGGCTGACGTCCACGAGACCGGCGTCGGTCTTCTGCTTCAGGGTGATTTCAGGAAGGGGCTGGCCGAGTTTGAGGGGCATGGGTAGGCGGGGTGAGGGTGCGGCACTAAAAAAGGGCAAAAAACGAGCCAAAGCAAGGCAGGAGGCGGGAAAAGTGGCAAAGAAGGCCGCTTTTCGCCCCGCAAGGCCAGACTCGGCCCTTCCGAGGGCTTATTTCCCGGTATTTGGGCGCAAATCCAGCCGCCGAAACCATTTGCGCTGTTTCCGGACCAAGGCCCAGGTATCGAGGTTGATCCTCTCCGCTAGGCCCTCCAAGGCCACGCGACGGCCATCCTGGAGCCACTCCATGGTCGCCCGGTAGCCTACCGCCCGGGCAGAGGCCAACTCGGGGTCGAGGTTAAGCGTGAGTAGGTGCTCCGCCTCGGCGATCAGTCCGGACCGAAGCATCTCGACGGTGCGCTGGGCGATGCGCTTGCGCAACTCGCCGTCGGGCCGCTCCAGGAGTTCACTGGTCACCGGATGGTCGGCGAAGGGGCCGGGACGGAGGAGGAAGTCCTCGCGGAGGCTGTTCAGGGGGCGACCGGAAGCCAGCCGGCGTTCCAAGGCCTTCACAACGCGGATCGGGTTCCGGGTGTCGAGCCAGGACGGGAGCTCCGTAGTGCCCTCGATTTCCTGCAAGGCGGCGAGGACCGCGGCGGGGCCTTGGGTTTGCAAGGTGCGCACCATTTCGATCACCGCGTCACTGATGGGGTATTCGTCCGAGACCGGGCCAAAGAATGCCGCGAGGTAGAAGCCGCTCCCGCCCGTCACCAGGATTTTCTTCCCGCGTTGGTGGGCGTCCGTGATCGCCGCCCGCGCCACCGATACGAACTGCACGACCGAGAAGCGTTCCGTCGGCTCGACCAAGTCGAGCCCGTGATGCCGCAAGCGGGCCTGCTGGGCCGTCGTCGGCTTGGCCGAGCCGACATCCATCCCGCGATAAACGCAGACCGAATCGCACGAGAGGATCTCGGCGTTGTGTTGTTCCGCCCAGTCCAGCGCGGCCTCCGTCTTCCCGACCGCCGTCGGGCCGGTGAGGACATGGATCGCGGGGGCGGCCGCCATGATCAACCCACCTTGATGTGGGTGAGGGTCTTGAAGATCAGGAAGCCGACCGGGGCCACCAGCAGCAGCGAATCGATGAGGTCGAGCGCCCCGCCGATGCCGGGGATGGTCGCACCGGAGTCTTTCACGCCGGCTCGGCGCTTCAGGTAGGACTCCACGAGGTCGGAGGGGACGCTGAGCAGCGCGAGGGGCATGGCGTAGAGCGCGGCTTTCCCAAGGGGGATCTCGATCAGGCCGGCCTGCGTGTACAAGGCCGCGAGACCGACGCCGACGCCGACGGAGAGGGCGACGCCCCCGAGGCAACCTTCGAGGCTCTTGGCCGGGCTGATGTTCGGGGCGATCTTATGCCGGCCGAAGGGCACGCCGAACAGCAGGCCGCCGACGTCGGTGAACTTAGTGACCGCGACGACCCAGAGGGCGATCCACAGGCCGTGGTTATTGTCCTGGTTCTTCCAGCGGGCGAAATCCACGAAGAAGGCGAGCAGCGCGGGCACGTAGAGCACGCCGAAGGCCGTCGAGAATTGCAGCACCCATTCACGGTTCTCCGACGGACGCAGGAGCAGCGTCAGGAGGACGAGGACCCAGCCCAGGGCCAGGTAGTTGAGCAAGGGAGGGATGCCGCCCTCGGAGAGGAACGTCGCGATCAGGATGACGGCGCCGGCGAGGAGGCCGACGCCGATGCGGGGTTTCGCGCCGGTCTGCTCGAGGATGCGGTATAGCTCATACTGCGCGGCCAGGCCCAGGGCCAGGATGACGAGGAAGCCTCCGAGCTGCGCGATGTTGTAGCGCCCGAAGCCGTAGATGACCAGGCCGACGACGACCCACAGTCCAAGGGTGCTCAGGGCGCGGTCTTTCATGCGGTGGGTGGGGTGTTGAGTTGCTCGGGGGTCATGCCGAAACGGCGCTCACGCTTGGCGTATTCGGCGAGGGCGAGCCGGAGTTGGTCCTTGGTAAAGTCGGGCCAATGCACCGAGGCAAATACAATCTCCGCATAAGCCGACTGGAGGAGGAGGAAGTTGCTGAGCCGATGCTCGCCCGAGGTGCGGATGATGAGGTCGGGGTCCGGCAGGCCGGCGGTCTGCAGGCGGGAGGCGACGGCGGGCCAGTCGACTTGGTCAGGCTGCAATCGGCCGGCGACGACATCCTCGGCGAGCTGGCGGGTGGCCGCGACGATCTCCTGGCGGGCGCCATAGTTCAGTGCCACCACGAGTTCAAATGCCGTGAAGTCGCGGGTAGCCTCGATCGCATCGGCCAACGGGCGGCGGACGAACTCCGGCATCGCGCTGAGGTCACCGATCACCCGGAGCCGTACCTTGCGGCGCTCGAGGCGGCTCAGGTGCGCGCGCAGGACCCACTCGCCGAGTTTAAAGAGGCCGCTGATCTCCTCGGCTGGCCGTTTCCAGTTTTCGGCCGAGAAGGCGAACACGGTCAGGGTGCCGATGCCGAGGTCGAGGCAGTCGTCGACGATTTCAATCAAGCGCTCCGCCCCCCGGCGATGGCCTTCCAGTCGGGGGAGGCCCTTGGCGGCGGCCCACCGGCCATTTCCATCCATGATGATCCCCACGTGACGGGGAAGATCGGTCGGCTTTGGGGGGACGGGCGTCGGCACGGGAGAGCGCAGATTGCCCCCGGAGCCCCGCCTCTGGCAACCGTGAACAGCGGGGACTACTTGGGCTCTTCGGTCGCGATCAGCACGCCGGGAAAACCCGCGGCCCGGGCGAGCGCGCAGACCTCCACGAAAGCCTGCATCGTCAAGGCGGCGTCGGCTTTGATTAGCACGGGTCGGTCTCGTCCGCCCGTGGCGGCAACCCGGCTGAGTTCCTTCTGGAGGCCGGTGCGATCGATGACGCGGCCGGCGACGACGTAGATGCCCGTGCCGCGCGCCGAGACCAGGGTGACGGCGGTCGCGGTGCGCGCCAAGTCGGTCGCGGCATTGCGTGGAACCTGGGGCTGGCGGCTGACGGCGGCTTCGCGCTCGTCAAACGCCACATAGGTGCCGGGGATGAGCACGAATTGTCCGACCAGCAACCAGACCAAGGCACAAGCCAGGCCGGCGGCGGCCAAAGGGGTGAAGTCGAGCCCTTGTTCCAAGGGTCGGACCTTCGCGAGGACTCCGAGCGGGGTGCGCATGCTTAGGCTTTGGGGACTGTCGCCGGCATTTCGTGGCGGACGAACGTGATGATCGAGTGGGCGGCGATTTCCATCTCGGTCACGATCGAGCGGACGCGGCCGACCAGGAAGTGGTGGGCGAGGGCGCAGACCGCGGCGATGAGCAGGCCGAAGCCGACGGTGGCGAGGGCCGCCTGGGCTTGCAGCATGACGGCGTCGGCGCTGGCGTAAAGGCTGCCGTCACGCAACGCGGTGACGATGCCGTAACCGGAGAGGACGCCGCTAGCCAAGCCCAGCAGGGGCGCGACCCGGCCGATCGCGGCGATCGAGCCCAGTCGGCGTTCCAGGACGGGGAGTTCCAATAAGGCGGCCTCCGTCGCGGCGGCGCGCATGGCCTCTTCCCCTTGGGTCGAGCGCAGCAAGGCCGCTTTGACCACCCGGGGGATCGGCCCAGGGGATTCTTCGCAGGCGGCGAGCGCTTCGAGAGGACGGCCCGCCAGGAGGTTGTTCCGCACCCCGTCGATGAAGTCGGAGGAAAGCACCAAGCCCCGGTGGAGGAACATCGTGCGCTCCACGACAAAGACCAGCACCAGGAAGGCCAGCGCCACCAGCAGCCAAGCGAACGGGCCGGCGTCGAAGGGGAAGGAGAAGGCTAAGGCGGTCATGGGGCGTTGTTATTTGGGGCGGCGAAGGGTCGCAAGTTTGCTTTCGGCGGCGGCTTGTCCGGGCAGGCGGGCTTCCCCGGCCTTGAGGCCTCGATTCAGTTCCGGGATCAACTGGTAGGCGGCGATGGCCTCCGCCACATTGCCTTCCTTTTCCCAGACCTGACCGAGCAGGAGGATCGAGCGGGCGAGCCAAGTGCGGCCGCCGTGCGTGTATTCTGGGGCCGCCTTGGTCGGGTCGGCGCGGAGTTTGGCCAGTGACCCCATCAGGGTCGCCCGGGCTTCGCGGAGGGTGCCGTTGGCATCGATCCCCGTCTCCGTGCCCGCTCGTTCCAACAGGGCCAAGGCCAGTTTGTAGCGCGCCTCCGCGGCGGTGTCGGGGTCCTTGGCGTAGGAATCGCAGACGCGTTGGTAGGCCGCCACGGCGAGGCTCACGCGCGGGCGATCCAACTGGCCCATCCGGTCCCGGTTTAGTTCGGAGCGTCCCAACAGGGCGTCCGCTCGAGCCATCTCCGCCTGGGGGCGGGCCGGGTCCTCCGCGTGGTTGCGGATCAGTTCGTCGAGGATCTTATAGGCATTATCGAAGAGCCCGAGCGCCCGCAGGAGCTCCGCGCGGCGCAAGGTGACGCGGACGATGAGGGGGTTGCGGCTGTGTTCTTCGGCGAAGATTTCCAGTAGTTCCACCGCTTGCTTGAGCTTGGCCTCGCCGTCGGTGGGCGCTTGGAGGACGGCCTGCTCGGCGGCCTCATAGAGACCCAGCGCGGCGAACTCGGCCAGGCCGGGCTTGCCCGCGAAGTCCTGACCAAGGCGCGTGAAGAGCGCCTGCGCCTCCGCATGCAGCTGTTTACCGGCGAGGAACCGACCTTCGGCGAGGTAGGACGCCGCGGCCGCGGGGCTGTTCGGCTGGGCCGTGCGCAGTTTGCGGAACTCATCGCGCCCCTTGTTGGCGTCTTGGCCGAGGAAGGTCCGGGCGCGCAGCAGGGCGACGTGGCCGCGTAACTCGGGGACCGCTTCCTTGAGTTCGCGGATGGCGGGGCTGTCGGGCGTGGTGTTGATGCGGTCCAGTCGCTTGGAAATCTCATCCGCCAACCCGATCGCGACGTTGGTCTGGCCATTGCCGAGAGCGATGAGGGCTTTGAGCCAAGCGAAGCGGAGGCCGAAGACCGGGTCATTGGCCGCGCTCCGGATGAACGGGGCGAGCCGGGTCACGAGCCGGTCGGCCTCGTCTGGTTGAAGTGATTTGCGGGCGTCATCGATGACGTTCCAGGTGTTGCGCCAGAGGGTTTCGCGGTCGGGCGGGCGGCTGGCGCGGGCCGAGGTCTCGATGAGCCCGGCCGCCCGATCGCGGAGCCCCGCATCCTTGCCTTGCGCCAGCACGCTCAAGATCAACTGGTAACTGGCGGCGGCGACCAACTCCGGGTCGCGCGCTTCATTCTGGAGGGCGGCGTAGGCTTTCTCGGCCAGCACGAAGTCGCCGGCGAGGAAGAGGGAGTCGGCCGTCAGCACGGCCAAGGTGTCGCGCACGGCCGGCTCCTGGGATTGCTCGCGCAACTTGGTCAGGTAGTCGGCCGCGAGCCGGTAGGAGCCCTCGCCCCAGGCGGCGATGGCCAAGGTGCGGTTGGCTTCGCGCGCGAGGGGGCTGGCGGGCACGTCGCGCAGGAGGTCTTCGGCGGCCTGCCGGGCTTTCTCCCGGTTGCCGGCCAAAGTCATCAGTTGGGCCCGGGCGAGGTGGATCGCATCGAGCACCTTGGGGTCGCGGGGGCAATCGTAGGCAAAGTCCCCCTGACGTTTCATCAGGAAGTCGTAGACCTCATTGGCGACGGATTTGCGTTCCGTCAGCGGTGCCTCGAAGGCGGCGGCGACCAAGCCGCGCAACGCCGTGAGCCGCACGGCGGGGTTGGCGCTGTTGCGGGCGGCCGCCATCAGCCGGCGGCGGCCATCGAAACTGTCCGGCCCGATGATCAGCCCGGCGAGCAAGTCAGCCTCCGCCAGTCGGGCTTCGCTGAGGGGGCCGCAATCGGCGAGGATTTGCGCGGCCTCGGAGCGGGTCGCGCGCACGCGGGCTTTCTCTTTGCGGTAGGCGTCGGTCTCGGGTGCGCCGGAAGCGAGCACCGGCCAATCGTTGAGCCGGGCGATGGCGAGCGCGAGGTTGCGCGCGTAGGCGAAAGCCAGCGGCGACCCTTTCGCGTTACTGGTCATTTCGCGGAGCAAGCTGACCGTCTTCTCGTCGACCTTGCCCGCGGTGACCAGGGCGCGGTAGCCGAGGAGCTCGATGCGCTGTTTCTGTTCCTCCGACGTCGCAGTGCGGCCGGCCGCCTCAAGGTTGAGGTTGATCGCCAGGTTATCGCCTTGGTTGGCGGCAATCATCCAGCGGAGGGCGTGCCCCCAGGCCACCTCATTGGGCGGGAGTCGGGTCGGGTCGAGGCCGTTGGCGATTTTCGCCGCCTCGGTGAGGCGGTCGTCCAGCAGGGCGATCAGGCCTTCGCGGAGTTGCCGGGCGGGTCCGGGCGGGGCTTCGGTCAAGGCGACCTTGGCTTCCGCGAGGCGCGTGCGCTCGAGCAAGGCGGCGGAAAGGCCGAGGGCGATGCGGCCGCGCTCGGGGGTGCCGGGCGCCGTGTTGGTTGCCGCCTGCCGGTAAAGTTCCTCGGCGGTGGCGGACAAGCCGGCGCCGAGCGCCTCATCGGCCAACTCGATGAGGTCGCGCAGCCGGGCGACACGCTCCGGCGTGCTGGCCACGCCAGTACCCAAGGTCTTGGACGGCAGGTCCTGAGCGCGCACGGGTGCGGCGAGACTGCCGGCGACGGCGAGGAGGGTGGCCAGAAACAACCGAGGCATCGACCCGACAATGTGCGGTCCGATGCCTCGGGCAAGAGGGGAGTGCGGGGGCTCAGGCCTTGTCGAGACCGAAGGCGGTGTGCACGGCCCGGACGGCGGCGTCGGCCTTGGCCGGCTCCAGTGCGACGGAGATCTTGATCTCGGAGGTCGTGATGAGCTCGCTGTTCACGCCGACGGAGGCCAGGGCCTTGAACAGGGTGCCGGCCACGCCGGGGTGGGAGATCATGCCGACGCCCACGATGGAAAGTTTGGAGATCTCGCCGGCGGAGCGGACCGAGCCCGAGCCGAGCTTCTGGAGCGTCTCGCCGACGACTTTCTCGACGCGGCTGAATTGGTCGGTGGTGACCGAGAACGTCAGGTTGGACTTACCGTCCTTCCCGAGGTTCTTGATGATCATGTCCACGCTCAGACCGGCCTCGCCGAGGTCGTCGAAGAGGGCGGCGAAGGCCTGCGGGTTGTCGGGCAGGTCGCTGACCGTGACGCGGGTCTGCAGGCGGTCGAGGGCGACGCCGGCGATGGCCGCGTCTTCGAGGGTTTTGGCGATGGCTTTCACAATGGTACCGGGTTGGTCGTTGAAGGAGGAGCGGACTTCGAAGGGGACGTTATATTTCTGGGCGAACTCGACCGAGCGCGACTGCATCACCTTGGAGCCGCTGGAGGCTAGCTCAAGCATCTCCTCGTAGGAGATCTCGGGCAGCTTGCTCGCGTTGAGCACGATGCGCGGGTCCGCGGTGTAGACGCCGTCGACGTCGGTGTAGATCTGGCAGAGGTCGGCCTTGATGGAGGCCGCCACGGCGATCGCGGTCAGGTCGGAGCCGCCGCGGCCCAGGGTCGTGACCTCGCCCTGCTCGGTGACGCCTTGGAAGCCGGCGACCACGACGACTTTGCCTTCGTCGAGGCGGGCGAGGAGGTCGCCGCCTGAAATGCGGGTGATGCGGGCGCGGGTGTGGACGTCGTCCGTGAAGATCCCCGCCTGGGCGCCGGTGCGGGAGACCGCGGGTACGCCGATGGCGTGGAGGGCCATGACGGTTAGCGCGATGGTCTCCTGCTCGCCCACGGCCATGAGGACGTCCATCTCGCGTTCATCTGGAAGTTTCTGGAGGGCTTTCGCGCGGGCGATGAGGTCGTTGGTGACGCCGCTGCGGGCCGAGACCACCACCACGAGGCGATGCCCCTGGGACCACTGTTCCTTGATCTTGGCCGCCACATTCTGGATGCGGTCGACGTTACCGACGGAAGTACCGCCGTATTTCTGGACAATCAGGGCCATCCTTAGGATTCCGGAGAGAAGATGCGGAGCACGACCGGCTCCTCGAGCACCGTCTTGAGGCGGCGGAGCTCTGTCAAGACCTTGGACATCTTGGCCTCGTTGACCGGGTAGGTCGAGAGGGTGACGGTGCCGCGCCCTTGGTTCGGGTGCTCGTACTGGATCACGCGAGCGATGGAGACCTTGTGCTTGGAGAAGATGCGGTAGATGCCCTCGGAGACGCCCGCCTTGTCGAGGAGTGAGAGGCGCAGGTAGAACGGCGAGACGATCTCGGCGAGGTCGGCCATGCGGACTTTACGGCCCAGCTGCTCGCGGGCGGCGAGGCTTTCGGCGGAGAGCCCGGGGTTGGCGGCTCCCGTGAGGGCGGCGATGGCGTCGACGATGTCGCCGATGACAGCCGAGGCGGTGGCGTCGCCACCGGCGCCGCGTCCCGTGAGGGTGGTCGCGCCGACCACGTCGCCGCGCAGGGTGATGCCGTTGTTCACGCCGGAGACGCGGGCGAGGATGTCGCGATTCGGCACGAGGGCGGGGTAGACCCCGACGGTCATCCAGCCGGCCTTGAAGTCACGGCGGATGACGGCGAGGTGCTTGAGCGCGAAGCCGAAGCGGCGGGCGAAATCAATGTCTGCCGGGCCGATGTTGCGGATACCCTCGACGAGCGTGCGGGCCCGGGGCGCCCACTTGCCGTGGGCGAGCCAGGCGAGGATGGAAGCCTTGTGGAAGGCATCGATGCCGTCGATGTCGAGCGTCGGGTCGGCCTCGGCATAGCCCAACTGCTGGGCCTCCTTGAGGGCGTCGGCGAAAGAGAGGCTGTCCTCGCCCATGCGGGTGAGGATGTGGTTACACGTGCCGTTGAGGATGCCGACAATCAGCTCGAAGCGATTCGCCACTAGGCCTTCGCGGATGGCCTTGATGATCGGGATGCCGCCGGCGACGCTCGCCTCGAAGAGGAACTGGCCGCCATGTCGGCGGACGGCGTCAAAGATTTCGGGACCGTGTTGGCAGAGCAGCGCCTTGTTGGCGGAAACCACGACCTTGCCGGCGCGGAGCGCGCGGAGGGTGAGCTCGCGGGCGAGGGTCGTCCCGCCGATGAGTTCGCAGACGACGTGGACCTTGGGGTCGTCGACGACCTCGAGGGGGTCGCGGGTGGTCTTGGCGGAAGGCACCTTGACCGCCCGCTTCTTCTTGAGGTCGCGGACGGCGACGCGCCGGAGGTCGAGCTTCACGCCGAGGCGCGACTCGAGGTCGGTTTGTTTCTCGGTGAGGTGCTTCCAGACGCCTTGGCCGACGGTGCCGAGGCCAAGGATACCGATGCCGATGGTGCGAGGGGCGGTCATTGCGAAGGGGTTAGGCTTTCTTGCTGAAGCGATTCTCGGTGCCGGCGAGCAGGCGGCCGACGTTGGAACGGTGCGTCCACACGTTGAAGGCGGCGATGGCCGCGGCGAACCAGAACTCGGCTGGGCCGAACTTCTGCGAAGTCACGAGCGGGAGGAGCCAGCAGGAAAGGGGGAGGGAGACGCCGAGGGCGATCGAGGCGAGGGAAACGTAGCGCGCGAAAGCGAACACGAGCCCCCAGATGGCTGCGCCGATGACGATAGGGACGGGGAGGAGCACGAGGAGGCCCCCGATGGTGGAGGCCACTCCCTTGCCGCCCTTGAACTTAAGGAAGCAGGAGAAGCAGTGGCCGAGCAAGGTGCCGATGAAGCCGGCGACGCTGACAAAGAACAGCGCCTGGGCGTCGTCCTTGGGCAGGCCGAGGTCGACCTTAAGGAGCAGAATCAGGTGGGGTAGGCCGGTGCCGACCAGCCCTTTGAGGGCATCGAGGGCGAAGACCAGGTTGCCCGGGCCTTTCCCGAGGACGCGTTTGACGTTCGTCGCGCCGGGGTTGCCGGAGCCCTCCTTGAGGATGTCGACGCCGTGACGCTTGGCCACGAGCACGGCGAAGTTGACGGAGCCGAGCAGGTAGCCGAGCGCGGCGATGACTCCGAGCGCCAGGAACATCGCTTAGGCGTCAATCAGCTTGGCGCTGACGATCGCCGGGTTGCGGAGAATCTCCGCCAGGGCGGCGGCACCCGGCGCGGTGTCGAGCTGGTAGACGGCGAGGGCGTTGGCGCCGCCGGTGCGGCTGAGGGCCATGTTGGCGATGTTGACGCGTTCCTGCGCGAGCAGGGTGCCGAGGGCGCCGATGATGCCGGGCTGGTCCTGGTTCTCGATGAGGAGGAGCTTGCCTTCGGGGACGAACTCGAGGGTGCGGCCGTTGATCGAGACGATGCGGGGCGAGTGGGCCTTGCCGAGGATGGTGCCGGCGACGGAGACGGTCTTACCGCCCGCGAGGAGGGCCTCGACGAGCACGAGTTCCTTGTAGTCGGCCTCGGCCGAGGAGCGCACGGACTGGACCTCGACGCCAAGGGCCTTGAGTTTGCTCGGGGCATTGACGTCATTGACGCCCTCGCTGATGCCGCGGAGGTAGCCACGCTGGATGGAGCGGGCGATGGCGGAGGCGCCCTGCTCGGAGCCGGTGCCGAACGTGGTCAGGCGAAGGGATTCGACTCGGCCGGGCGCGGCGAGCTGGCGGGCGATGGCCCCGAGCTTCTCGGCCAGGCTCTGGAAGGGGCGGATGGCGGCGAGCGTCTGCGAGTCGACGGAGGGCAGGTTGACCGCGTTGGCGGGCGAACCGCCGCTGAGCACGATGATGGCGGCCTCGGCGACTTCGACGCCGACGTTTTCCTGGGCTTCCGAGGTGGAGGCGCCTAGGTGCGGGGAGAGGTGGGCCTTGGGCAGCGAGCGGAGCGGGTGATCCTTGGCGAGGGGCTCCTCGACGAAGACGTCGAAGCCGCAACCGCCGCACTGGCCGGAGGCGAGCGCGTCCGCGAGGGCGGCTTCGTCGACGATGCCACCGCGGGCACAGTTCACGATCTTGACGCCCTTCTTCATCTTGGCGAACGCCGCAGCGTTGACCATACCCTCGGTCTGCTCGGTGAGGGGCATGTGCACGGTGATGTAGTCGGCGGTCACGAAGACCTCTTCGAGGGTGGCCATGATGACGCCGAGCGACTTGGCGCGGGCCTCGGTGAGGTAGGGGTCGTAGGCGGCGACCTTCATGCCGAAGGCGAGGGCGCGCTTGGCGACTTCGGCGCCGATGCGGCCGAGGCCGAGCACGCCGAGGGTCTTGCCGAAGAGCTCGGTACCGGAGAGGGTCTTGCGGTCCCACTTGCCTTCGCGCATCGACTGGACGGCCTCGGGCACGGGACGGGCGAGGGAAAGCAGGTGGGTGAAGGTCAGCTCGGCGGTCGCGATGGTGTTGCCCGAGGGGGTGTTCATCACGATCACGCCGCGCTCGGTGGCGGCGTCGACGTCGATGTTGTCAACGCCCACGCCGGCGCGGCCGACGCAGACGAGGCGGTGGGCGGCGGCGAGGACTTCCTTGGTGATCTGGGTTTCCGAGCGAACCAGGATGGCATGGACGTCGCCGACGAGCGTCAGGATCTTCTCGGGGGAAGAGCCGTAGGCTTCGATGACCTCATAGCCCGGCTGGGATTTGAGGAGGGCGACCCCGGTGGGAGAAATTTTGTCGGCGACGAGTACCTTGGGCATGGCGATGGGCTATAAAGATTGGTTTGAGTCATAAATGACCACCCTTGGCAATGGCAAGCCACTACCCCTTGGGTCGCGTCATAATCAGCCTAAAGCCGACGGTGGGCATAATCCGCCAAATCGTAACAATCCGGGTTCATTTCCTCGATGAAACGGCAGGGGTCGAGGGGGCGGTAGCCTTCGCCGGAAACCGCGAAACGAGGGGCGAAGAGGAAGAGCATGTTCTCGGCCCGCGTGCAGGCCACGTAGAAGAGGCGTCGCTCCTCCTCGACATCACCATCATCGATGGCGCGGGTCAGCGGCAGGAGCCCGTCGGCGACGCCCAGCAGGAAGACGATGGGGAATTCCAGCCCCTTGGACTGGTGGATGGTCGTCAAGCGGAGCATGTCCTCGTCGGGCTCGGCCTTCTTGTCGGAGGATTCGCCGTTGAGCAGCGCCACCTGGGCGACTAGGTCGCCCAGTTCCTCGAACTTCGCGGCAAAGCTCAACAGACCGACGAGGTCCTGCTCCCGTTCGCGCCAATCGGGGAAAATCGTTTTCAAGTGCGTGCCGTACCAGCCCTCGATGCAGACGCGCGTCGTCTCGGCGGGCGTGCGGGCCACTTTCGGCGAGTTCGCCTCCGAGGCCGCGACAAAGAGGTCCACCGCCGGGTTTATCGGCACCGGCTTGGCCCGGGCCGCCTCGAGCCCCTCCAGCATGTCCGCGAGCGTGAGCGTCAGATCCGTGAAGTCTTCCTTGGCCGATTCGGGGACTTTCTTGAGCACCTCGGGGTCGCGCAGGGCGCGGACGAGGCCGCGCCCCTGGGCGGTGTCGACCTCGTGGGCCGTGTGCGCGATCCGGCTGGCCGCGACCGGGCCGACTTTCGGGAGGAGGCAGAGCAGGCGCGCGAGCGCGACTTGGTCCCGTGGGTTGTGCACGAAGCGCAGGTGGGCCAACACGTCCTTCACGTGGATCAGGTCGAAGAACTTGTGGCCGCTCGTGATGACGAACGGGATGCCGAGCGCATTGAGCTCCATCTGGAGCTCCAAGGACTGGTAGTGCGCCCGGTAGAGGACGTGGATGTCGGCGAGCGCGTGGCCCTCGTGGTGCAACTGGAGGATTTTGCGACCGATGAGCTTGGCCTGCTGGGAAGTGTCCCCGACCGTGAACACGGTGGGTTGCGGCCCACGCGGGCGGACGGCTACCAGTTGCCGTTCGAAGCCTTCGACCTTGGGCCGATGGCGGAGAATCTCGTTCGCGAAGGCGAGGATTTCCGGGGTGGACCGGTAGTTGGTGTCGATGTGGTGGAACTCCGTGCCGGGGTGGCGCTCGGGGAAGGCCATGATGTTCTCCCAGTCGGCCCCGCGCCACGTGTAGATACACTGCGCGTCATCGCCCACGGCCATAATCTGGTGGCGGTCGCCCAGGAGGTCGATGATGCGGCTCTGCAGTCGGTTCGTGTCCTGGAACTCGTCGACCAGGATATGCTGGAAACGCTGCCGGTAGTGGGCGAGGGCTTCCGGGTCGGTATCGAGCACCTTGAGCCAGAGCACCAGCAGGTCGTCGAAGTCGCATAAGTTCCCTTCCGCCTTTCGCGCCTCATAGCGTTGGCAGAATTGCAGAAGTTTCTCCGGGCCGCCCTTCATCCAGTCCAGTCGCTCGGCGAGGACCTCGGGCAAGGGGCGCAGCGTGTTGCGGGCATGCGAATAGGCGTCGAGGATGACCCCCGCCTTCGGGTTCGTCTTGTCTTTGATGAAGGCCCCGTCGGTCTCCTTGACGATCTCCGAGAAGAGTTGTTCGGACTCCTTCTGGTCCAAGATGGTGAAGTCCGGTTGCCGGCCGGCGGCCTCGGCGTTGCGCCGCAGGATGCGTTGGCCGATCGAGTGGAAGGTGCCGCCCCAGAACTGCCCCCGCGGCACGCCCGTGAGGTCTTCGACGCGTTCCAACATCTCCTTGGCGGACTTATTGGTGAAGGTCAGCAGCAGGATGTCCCAGGGGCGGGCGCCTTGGTGCAGGAGCCAAGCGACGCGGTAGGTGAGGGTGCGGGTCTTGCCAGAGCCGGCGCCCGCCAGGACGAGGGCCGGGCCGGGCCGGGAGGTCACCGCCGCGTACTGCTCGTCGTTGAGCTCCGCGCGGAAGTCGATCGGGGGAAGGCCGTCCACGGACTCAGCGGGCGGGGCGCTGGCGACGTTCCATCAGGCTGAACTTCACCACCTGCTCGTCGGCGCGGTAGGAGGAGCGGACTAAGGGGCCGGACTCGACGTGCTTGACGCCGGCGGCGAGGGCGAACGCCTTCCACTCCGCGAACTCGTCGGGGTGCACCCAGCGGTCGATGGGGGCATGCTCCTTGCTCGGCGAGAGGTACTGGCCGATCGTGAGGATATCGATGTCGGCGGCGGCGATGTCGCGCAGGAGCGCCGCGACTTCCTCCTTCTGCTCGCCGATGCCGAGCATGATGCCCGTCTTGGTGATGAAATCTCGCGACTTGGCGTGCTTGAGTACCCAGAAGGAGCGGTCGTAGCGCGCCGTCTTGCGCACGGGGCGCTGCAGGCGTTCCACGGTCTCGAGGTTGTGGTTGAGGATATCCGGTCGGGCGTCGAGCAGGGTGTCCAGGTGGACCTGTTCGCCCCGGAAGTCGGCCGGCAGCACTTCGATGGTCGTCTCCGGGTTGCGGTGGCGGGTGGCTCGCACCGTGGCCGCCCAGACGGAGGCACCGCCGTCTTTGAGGTCGTCGCGGGCGACCGAGGTGATGACCACGTGTCGGAGCTTCATCTGGGCGATGGACTCGGCCACGCGGGCGGGCTCCCCGAGGTCGAGCTCGGTCGGGCGGCCGGATTGGACGGCACAGAAGGTGCAGGACCGGGTGCAGATGTTCCCGAGGATCATCACCGTGGCGGAGCGGCGCGACCAGCATTCGCCCATGTTCGGGCACTGGGCGGACTGGCAGACGGTGTGGAGCTTGTGCTGGTCGACGTTCTGCTTGGTCTCGAGGAACTCGGGCCCGGCGGGAAGCTTGGCGCGGAGCCAATCGGGTTTGCGGGCGGACTCGATCATCGGTAGCGAGGCAAGATTGCTCGATTTCGACGATTTTCAACCTACAAAGAAAGAAGGGGCGCCTTCCTCGCGGAAGACGCCCCTTTTGCTATGCGATATCCTAATTTAGTTTCCTAAATTAGAAGGTCTTCTTCAGCGTGACGGCCGTGATGCTCTTGCCCGTTTCGAGGTCGGAGTAGGACAGGGTGCCGGCGAAGCCGAAGACCGGGTAGGTCAAGGCGAGCGAGTAGTCGTACTTCGAGCTGGCGGCGTCGGAACCGTAGTGCAGGCCGAGGTTCAGGCCCTTGACGGCGGCGATGTCGTAGCTGTAGGCGGCTTCGTAGTAGTAGTCGGACAGGTAGCCGCTCACGCCCTTGGAGATTTTGAGGGTGAGGCCGGAGAAGGCAGCCGAGACGTTGACTTCGCCCCCGTTGACGGCGGTGCTGTAGGTGTAGTCGATGTAGCCGACGGAGACATCCACCGAGCCGACCTTGAAGCCGTAGTTGGCGTAGAGGTCGACTTCGAGGTTGCCGAAGGCGGCCGAGACGTTGGAGGCCCACACGCCGGCGGTGAAGCCGTTCTTGAAGTCGGCGTCGAAGCCGCCCTGAACGGCGAGCTTGCCGTCGGTCTGGGAGATCCCGCGGAAGACGTAGTCCGTGGTGAAACCCAGGTTGCCGGTGATGGCCGGGCCTGAGGCGGTGGGAGCGGTCTGGGCGAGAGCCGAGGCAGCGGTGAGGGTGAGGAGGGTGATGATGTTGGTGTGCTTCATAGCATCACCGCTCATGCTCGACGTGTGCCAAAGTTTGGCGGGCCGCGCTTAGGGCACTTATTTTTGACTTTTGTTCAAAACAAGTCGGAGGCCCTGACTATTTGCGGTCAAGCCTGCCAAAAAATAGTCAGATTTGTTTCTGTCGGATGGCTTTCGCGTAACAAAGCAGGTGGGCCTGCGCGGATTTCGACCAGCTGAACTCTTCGCGCATCGCCTGGCCTTGGGCCGCCGCGAAATCAGCGGGCTTCCCGTAGAGCCCCAAGGCTTGTTCGAGGGCCCACTCGATCCCCGCGACGTCCGCATGCTGGAAGACTACCCCGGTGCCCTTGCGTGCGGAGGGGCTCCAGGCCTTGACCGTATCGGCCAAGCCGCCGGTCGCCCGGACGATGGGGAGGGTGCCGTAGGCCATGGAATAGAGTTGGTTCAGCCCGCAAGGCTCGAAGCGACTCGGCATGAGGAAGAAATCCGCGCCGGCTTCGATGCGGTGGGAGAGCCCGTGGTCGTAGCCGATCCGCACCGCGCAGCGCCCAGGGAAGTCCTTCTCGAGTCGGCGGTATTCGGTCTCAAGTGAGCCATCGCCGCTGCCGAGGAGCATGAATTGGAGCTGACCGGAGCGGAGGAAACGGGGGAGGGCGCGTGCGGCCAAATCTAGGCCCTTTTGCTCCCAGAGGCGGGAGATCACCCCGACGAGCGGGATGGGTAGGTCGGGGTCGAGTTTCATCTCGCGCAACAATGCCTGTTTGCAAACGGCCTTACCGGACAGGTCGGCGGCGGAGAATGATTTCGCTAGATGCGGGTCGCGGCGCGGGTCCCATTCCTCGCTGTCGACCCCGTTGAGGATGCCTTCGAGGTCGGCTTGGCGCCGGCGCACCACGTCATCCAGGCCATAACCGTAGGCCGGGGTCAGGATTTCTAGGGCATAGGTGGGGCTTACGGTGACGACGCGGGTCGCATGAAGGATGCCGCCCTTCAGGAAATTGACCCCGCCGAGGCACTCGAGTTCGGCAGGCTGGAAGAGCCATTCCGGTAAGCCGAGGAAGCCGAGGATTCGGCGGCTGAGCAGGCCTTGGTGCTGCAGGTTGTGGATGGTGAGGATGGAGGCGCAACGACCTAGCGGGGTGTCCTTCAGGGTGGTGTTGAGTAGGACCGGCATGAGGCCGGTGGTCCAGTCGTGGCAGTGCACCACGTCGGGAATCCAGCCGGTCTCGAGGCAGGCCTGGAGGCCGGCTCGGCCGTAGAAGGCCGCCCGCTCGGCGGTGTCCTCGCGGGCCGGGTAGATCTCCCGGGCGCCGTAGAAGTCCTCGTGTTCGATGAACCAGGCCTCACAGTTCGGGGCCACGGCGAGCGAGCGGACTCGGCAGGCGGCGCGGCGTGGGTCGCCGCCGACCGGGACTTGTAACGACTCAAGTTTGATGCCCATCTGCTCGCGCTCAGGCACGGAACCGTAGAGCGGCGTCACGATCCGGACCTCGTGGCCGAGGGCCGCGAGCTGCCGCGCAAGCGCACTGGCCGCGTCGCCCAGTCCGCCTGCTTTCGACCAAGGCGCGAGTTCCGGGGTGAGGTGGAGGATCTTCATGCGGGAGGAGGGCTACGTTCGCCGCGGCCAAGTCGGTTAAGCAACGGAAGGAGGCAGAGGAGTAGGAGCAAGGCGAGCCCCATCGCCACATTGCCCGCGAGGTCGTGGACGGTGCCGAGGGCGGAGAAGCCGGGTTGGCCATGGGGGATGCCCGCTAGATCGGCATCGAGCGATTTAGAACCATGCTGGAGGGCGTGAAACGCCAAGTAGGTGTTGCGTCCGATGTTGAGCAACAGGGCGACGCCGGCTGAGAGGACCAGCATGGCTGCGCCCCGCAGGAGGCGGCCGACGGGGCCGCCTTCGAGGAAGAGCGCGGCGAGGAAGGCGCCTGCGAACACGCAGGCGGAAAGCGAGCGGATGCCCGAGCAGGCGTCGGCGACGCCGACCGCGTCGCCGTTGGCGAAGATGATGGTATTACCGCTGACCCGAATGGTCTGATCGGCGGCGCGCAGGAAGCCGGAGACGAGTTCCGTGACATTGCTCAGCAACTCGAGTTTGATGCGGTTATCGACGAGGTAGAGGAAGGGCCCCGAGATTAACCAGATGCTCGCGGGGAAGAGCGCGAGTCCGGTGAGTCTCCAGCGCGCCGCGGCGGCGGGTGCCGTATCGTCGGGGCCGCGCGCCGAGAGGAAGGCCAGGCACAGGGCGAAGGTCGTGAGGCCGCCGGCCATGAGCACCGTCGGCGCCGGCCCGGTCCCGTACATGATGCGGCCCGCCGTTCCGAAGGCGAAGATGAGCAGGGCGCCGAACGCACCGAGGCCCGCCCCGCGCACGACCCAGGGGTGGCTCGGGCCGGAGACGAAGCCGCGCTCACCCGTGAGCAAGGGGCGGGACTCCGCCCAGCGATCCCAGACCACATAGCCGGCAAAAAGCGGCACGAGGTAGCCGAAGGTGTAATCGTCCTTGGTGCTCCAGATCGCCCATTGGTCCCAGGTGGTGAAGGCCGCGAGCGTCCCTAGCAAAACCCCGAGCCCGACCGTCGTGCGGTCGAGCCCAGGGGCGGGGCGCGGGGCCGCGTCGGTCATCCTTAGAACTTGGGGACGGCCGCCAGCAGGCGACGCGTGTAGGCCTCGCGCGGCGAACCGAGGATCTCGGCCGGCGAGCCTTGTTCGACAATCTGGCCTTGTGACATCACCAGGATGTGGTCGCTGACATGCTCGATGACGGCGAGGTCGTGGCCGATGAAGAGGTAGGTGAGGCCAAGCTTCGCCTGTAGGTCCTGCAGGAGGTTGACGACCTCGGCCTGCACGGAGACGTCGAGGGCCGAGACCGGCTCATCGCAGATGATCAGCTCGGGTTGGACGGCGAGGGCGCGCGCGATGCCGATGCGCTGGCGTTGGCCGCCGGAGAACTCGTGCGGGTAGCGGGTGAGGAAGTCGGGGGATAGCTGAACACCGGCGAGTAGCTCGGCGCAACGGTCCTTGCGGTCTGCCTTGGAGAGTTTCGGGAAGTGGATCTCGAGCGGTTCGGACAGGATGCCGAGGATGTCCGCGCGGGGATTCAGGGAATTGTACGGGTCCTGGAAGATCATCTGGATTTTCTTCCGCCAGGGCTTGAAGGCCTGGTTGGTCAGGCCGCCGATGTCCTGGCCTTCATAGAGAATCTGGCCGGAGGTCAGGGGCGCCAGCTTGATGATGGCCTTGCCGGTGGTGCTTTTGCCCGAGCCAGACTCCCCGACCACCCCGACCGTCTTGCCGCGCGGGACAGTAAAGGAAATCTGGTCGACCGCCTTTTTCGGGGCACCCTTGCGGAAGAGCCAGGTCGTGCGACCGGGGTAGTGCACGGAGAGGTCGCGGACCTCGAGGAGGGGTTGGGCGGGGGAGTTCACGAGACCTTGAGTTCGTCCTTGAGGGTGGTGAGGCGGTGGCGGCGTTGCCCGAGCCGCGGGATGCAGGCGATGAGGCCCTTCGTGTACTCGTGCTGGGGGTCGCCCATGACCTGCGCGGTCGGGCCGTGTTCGACGATGCGGCCCTTGCGCATCACCTGCACGTGGTCGGCGAAGTTGGCCACGATCCCGAAGTTATGGGTGATCAGGATGATGCTCATGCCGCGTTCGCGCCGCAAGCGGGCCAGCAGATCCATGATTTCTTGCTGGATGGTCACGTCCAGGGCGGTGGTCGGTTCGTCGGCCACGAGAATCTTAGGGTCGCAGGCCAGCGCCATGGCGATCATCGCACGTTGCTGCATGCCGCCGGAAAGTTCGTGTGGGTAACTGTCGGCGACCCGGGCCGGGTCATCGATATGGACATCCCGAAGGGCTGCCAGCACGGCCGCCCTTCGGTCGGAGATTTCGGGCCGATGGAGCTCGATGGCTTCCCCGATCTGGAAGCCGATGGTGTAGACCGGATTCAGGGAGGTGCCTGGCTCCTGGAAGATATAGGCGATCTCGCGACCGCGGACCTTGGAGAGTTGGCCCTCGGTCAAACCGACCAACTCGCGCCCGTTCAGTTCGATCGAGCCGGTTATTTCGCAACTGGGGCTCGGCGGTAGCAGCCGCGTGAGCGCCAGCGCGGAGACGGACTTACCGGAACCGGATTCGCCGACGACCGCGAGGACTTCGCCCGCCGTCAGCTCGAAGTTGACCTCGGTCGAAGCGATTGTGGTCCGGTCACCGGTGCGGAAGGTGACGCCAAGGTCCCGGACTTTCAGGATGGGCACGGACATAGGGGGAGGTTAGGCGGGGGGAGGGCGGAGGGGAAGGCAGAACCAACCTCAGTTAATCCGGAAGGTGTCCTCGATGACCGACCGGGGCGGGCCTTTGGTCTCCCCGGCCCGGAACGCCTTCAGGTCGCGATCGCGCTGCGCTGGGTCGAGCCAGAAGAGACCGTAGGTCAAGGGTTCGTCGGCCGACCGCACGTCAAAGCCCGCCGGGAACTTGACCCAGTCCCAATGGCCGACGCGGTAGCCAGGTAGGCGCCAGCCGGGGATGAAGTCGGCTTCGTCGTGGATGATGCGCTGGAGGCGGAAGGAGAGCCGGATCATCTCATCATCCTTCGTGGCTACCCGGAAGTCATCGATCAGCCGGGACATCTCAGGGTTATCGATGCCGGTGATATTGTTCGTCTGGCGCTTGGGCACGCGCCGTCCGTCGGGTAGTTTCTCGAGTGCGTTGTCGGAGTGGTGCGACTCCCAGAGCGCGGGGATGCGGCTCGAGACGCTCCACGCCCAGAAGCAAATCTCATGGTTCTTCTCCATGACCTTGCGGTACATGGTCGTGTGCTCGAGCGTCTCGGGGACGTATTCCACCCCGCAGCGCCGGGCCGACTCGATGAGCGTGGCCAGCATCTTGCGCCGGTCGCTGGTGTCGAAGGTCAGGCGAAACGAAAGCCGGCGGCCTTGTTCGTCCATCAGGACACCATCGCTCCCGACCTTGGTGTAGCCGGCTCGGGCGAAGGCGGCGCGGGCGAGCTCGGGCGAATAGCGGCGGGCGCGGATGGATGGGTCGGTGTAGACCCCGAGACCTTCGCTGAACTGATTGAGTCGTTCGTAGTCGCCGCGGTAGAAGCCGTCGATGACCCGCTGGAAGTCCGTCGCGTGCTGGAGGCCGACCCGCACGTCGCGGTTATCCAGCCCGGGCTTCTGCGTGTTGAGGTAGAGGCCGTAGGGCGGCCGCGGGATGTCGTTGTAGAACTGGGTCTTGGTCAGGAAGCCCCGCTGGTAGGCCGGGCGGTCGTTCGCCCCGTACCAGTAGCGGGGTTGTCCGAGCAACATCATGTCCAGTTCCCCGGCCATCAGCGATTCGTAGAGGTTGTCGGGTTCGCGGATGACGAGGTACTGGACCGTGTCCGGGTTGAAGCGGTGTCGGAAGAAGCGGCGCCGGTCGCCCCACCAGTCGCCGACGCGTTCCAAGGTGACGGATTGGTTGCGCACGAAGCCGCCCGCCTTGATCGCGTAGGCTCCGGTGGTCGGCTGGAAGCGGTCGTTGTACCGCTTGAGGTAATCCGGCCCGAACTCGCGGAAGAACTCGCGCGGGACCGGCCGCAGGTCGCCCAACAGCTCGAGTTGGTGCGGGCGCGGGCGGGGGGCGTGGACCGCGATCGTGTGGTCGTCGTACTTGGTGACCCCGCCGAATTCCTTGGAGTAGTAGTCGGCATACCAATCCGCGTCGGCCCAAGGCGACCGGTAGAAGTAGAACGCGTAGAGGAAGTCGTCCGCGGTGATCGGCTGGCCGTCGGTGAAGGTGGCCGTCGGGTCCAGTCGGAAGAACGCGGTCAGGCCGTCGGCGGAGAGCGCCCAGGCCGTCGCGAGGGCCGGGATGGGCTCGTCCGTGTTGGGGTGCGAGGCTAAGAGCCCGAAGTCGTTATCGTCATAAAGGTAGCCGCGGAAGCCGTTGTTCGCGTTGGCGCCAACGCGCCGGAGGGTCGGGGGGCTGGTGATCACGCCTTGGCGGAGCACCCCGCCGCGGACGGCGCGAGGGTCGGCGAACTCCTTCTGTTCGGCGCCATCCTTCCAGACCAGACCCGGAGGGAGGTCGGTGGGCTTGGCGAAATGAAAGAACTCCGGATGATCCGCGTAGAACTTGCGCGCGTTCGGGTCTTGGTAGGTCTCGGCCGCGGCGAGGCCAGTCTGCGTCAGCAGGAAGAGCAGGAGGAGTCGCATCAGCGGGAGCGTTTGAGGTCGAAGGCGTCCTGGAGGCCTTCGCCGACGTAGTTGATAAGGATCATGGAGCCGACGATGCACCCGACGGAGGGGAACAGCAGCCACCACGCTTGCCAGTTTTCCTTCGCTTGGTGCAGGAGGTCGCCCCACGACGGCTGCGTAGGCGGCAAACCGAAGCCGAGGTAGTCGAGGGCCGACATGGAGAAAATCAGGCCATGCAACGTGAAGGGCAGGGTGGTGAGGATGACCATCGTGCAGTTCGGCAGGATGTGCTTCCAGAGGATGCGCAGGTGGCCGGCGCCCAAGGTGCGGGAGGCCAAGACATAGTCGCGCGCCGAGACCTGGTAGGCGGTGGCCCGCAGTTGTTGGGCGATGCCGATCCAGGAGAAGGCCACCAGAATCAGGACCAGGAGGGCCAGCGTCGGTTCAAGCAGGCTCGAGAGCAGGATGATGGCGTAGAGGAAAGGGATATTGGACCAGATCTCCATCAGTCGCTGGCAGACAAGATCGAACCACCCGCCGAAGTAACCCATCGCCGCGCCGAGCAGCAGGCCGAAGCCATAGGCCACGGGTACGAAGATCAACGCGGCGAGCAGGAGGATGCGGAAGCCGCCGAAGAGCCGGGCCAGGACGTCATGCCCGGATTCGTCGGTGCCAAGCCAGTGGCCATCGAGGCCGGGCGGGCAGGGCGAGGAAAGGAGCGTGCGTAGTTCGCCGGTGGGCGCCCAGTCGGCCGGAGGGCCGGCGGGGATGACTTGGGCGACGGCCCCGTTGATGAACTTGGCGCGCGCGACGGAGACCCCTTCGGCGAGGATCCGGGCGTCGCCGTGCGGACGGCCGTCGACGATGGACCAGGTGCGGGCGCGGGTGCCGTCGGTCTGGAGCGTGAAGATGCGGCCTTCGGCGATCACGCCGCGCGGGTCGCACCAGCGGCCTTGCGCATCGCGTGTCACTGCCGGCATGACTTCGCAGACTTCGTCAGGCGCGAAGGGCACCGGCGGGAACAGGGCCCAGCCGCGGCCCTCTTTTTCGAGGCGGAGCGCCAGCAGGCGGAAATTCGGTTCCGCGGGACCACCGACGCCGAGTTCGGCGCCGGCGAGGTGGCGGACGAACACGGGGAAGCGCCACGTGCCGTCGACCTTCAGGAGGAGCGGTCGGTTGCCGCACAACAGCGGGCCGAGCAGGGCCAGCAAGGCCAAGGTGCACAGGATGAGGAACGACCACCAAGCGGGTCGGTGGGCGCGGAAGCGGGCGAGTCGGCCGCGGGTGATGGGGTCGAGCCAGCTCATGTTTGCTTGTCGAACCGAATCCGCGGGTCGACGGCGGCGACGCAGAGGTCGGAGACGATATTCCCCACGAGCATGGCCAAACTCGAGAGGGTGAGGAGGCCAAGGAAGACCGGGAAGTTTCGGTGGGTCAGCGCGTCGAAGCCGAGGAGGCCCATCCCCGGGATGTTGAACGTGACCTCGATGAGGAACGAGCCCGTCAGGAAGAATCCGAGGTTATGGCCAAAGGTCGCGGCGATGGGGATCAGGGAGTTGCGCAAGGCGTGCACGAAGACGATCCGGCGATGGCTGACGCCCTTGGCGCGAGCCGTGCGGATGTAGTCGGAGCCCAGGCTCTCGAGGAGCCCGTTCCGGGTGAAGAGCGTGAGCGCCGTGAAAGCTCCGACGGTCATGCAAGCCAGCGGTAACACCGTGAAGTGGACGCGTCCCGCCCAGGTCAGTCCGTCCCAGGCGAAGCCCTTGGTCGGGAACCAGTGCAGTTGGTAGCAGAGGAATTTTAGGAGGACGACGGCCAGCACGTAGCTGGGAATCGAGTACAGGATGAAGAGCCCGAGCGTGGAACTGCGGTCGAAAGCGCCGTCGCGTTTGAGCGCCTTGGCCACCCCCAAGGGGATCGAAACCGCGTAAGCGAGCAGGAGGGACCAGCCGCCGAACCAGATCGATAGCGGCAGGCGCGACTTGATTTCCTTCCAGACCGGCTGGTTGCTCTCGGTCGATTCGCCGAGGTCGAGCTGCAACAAGCCGGAAAAAGCCGGGCGGAAGGCGATGAAGCGAGGTGCCTTGTCCGGGTCGTCGGGCAGGGGGGCCGCTTCCGCCTGCCAGCCGGGCGCGAGGCGTCCGGCCATGTCGGTCACCACCCATCGGTCAGCCGCGCGACCGATGCGCAATTTCACGGTGGCGGGCTTGCCGTCCGGGCCGACCTCGGGCGCACTCAACTCGATGTCGTCCTGCCCGTTGGGGCCGAGTCGGCCGATTTGCCAGATGCCCGGGCCTCGCCAAACCCCGAGCCAGATGGCGTAGGCTTCGATGAGTGGCTTATCGAAGCCGTAGCGGCGCCGAAGGTTATCCAATTCCTCGGGGGATGCCGGTCCGGACGGCCGGGCTTTGCCCGCCCCACGTTTCTGGTCGGCTTGCTGGCGTTCGGCCATGGCTTGCTCGATGGGTCCGCCCGGCACGAAGCGGGTGAAGCAGAACGCGACGAAGGTGATCCCGACGAAAGTCAGCGGAATCAGCAGCAACCGTCTGAGGACGTAGTCGCGCATGGGGAGCCTCTAGGGCAGTCGGGCCACCGAAGGGGTCAATCTCAAAGGACTCGCTTGCACCCCAGTAAGAGTTGGGCATCGTCGTTTTGTGCAGATATTCGCTCTTATCCTGATGGTCGCCGTACTGTTGGTCCTAGGGGCGGTGGTTTTGCTCGTCATCGCCGGGCTTTTCCTGTTCGTCTTCGCTTATAAACTTTGCGTGAAGGATCGGTCGATGGGCGTCGGTTATTGCGCCGTCCAGTCCGTGTGTCTGATCTTTACCAAGTTATTCTATCGGATCCGCGCCGAGGGTTGCGAGCAGCTCCCTGCCACCGGTGGCGCCCTAATCATCTGCAACCACGCCTCCTTCTTGGATCCGGTGGTGGTCGGGATCCTTTTCCGCCGCCCCGTCCGCTTCCTTTCTTGGGAAGGGTTCGAGCATGTCCCGTTGATGCGGGCCATCACCCGCATGATGGGTACCGTGCCGGTTTCCGAGGAAAAGTCGAAGGACGCCATCCAGCGGGCCAGCGAGGCCCTGCAGCGAGGTGAGGTCGTCTGCATTTTTCCCGAAGGGAGCCTGACTCGCACCGGGGGCGTGCTGCCTTTACGTCGGGGGTTTGAGCTCATCGCCCGCCGGGCCGGCGTCCCGATCGTCCCGATGGCCATCGACGGTCTGTGGGGCTCGATCTTCAGTCACAGTGGCGGTAAGGTTTTCTGGAAGTTACCGCGTTATTTCCCGCGCCCGTTGCATGTCGTGGTCGGCGCGCCTTTCCCGGCCTCCGAGCACGCATCGACTCGCCTCCGCTTGCTCGAGTTGGCGGGCTTGGCGTTTGCCCGTCACCACAGCCTGGAGGGGAATCTGGCCCGCGAGGTCGTCCAAGGGCTCGCCCACAAGGCCGGCCAGACGGCCCTGGTTGATCGCGCGGTGGGTCGCCGGGAGTTCTCCGGGTCCGTTTTGCTGGCCTTGGGTTGGATGATGGCCCGCCGCTTACGCGAGCGGACCACCTCGGCACGCGTCGGTATTATCCTGCCTCCCGGGGTGGGGGCGGTGGTCGCGAATTTGGCCTGCCTGCTGGCCGGCAAGGTGCCGGTGAATCTCAATTACACGTTGGGGCAGGAGCAAGCGGCCTCCTGCTTGCGGCGCGCGGAGATCGACCTCATCATCACGGCCCACGCATTCCGCTCGAAGCTGCTCGAGAAGTACCCGGATTTCCCATGGGGCGACCGCCTGCTCGACATCGTTGCGGAAATCGAAGGCCTGCCGAAGGGCTGGGTCGCCTCGGTCGTGCTGGCGACGCGATGCTTGCCGGCTTGGGCTCTGTCCCTGATGATGGGGTTGCCGCGTCACGGCGGCGACCAGGAAGTCGCCATGCTGTTCACGAGCGGCAGCTCGGGTGAGCCCAAGGGGGTCATACTCTCCCATCGGAATGTCCTGGCTAACCTGCGGCAGATCGAGGACGCCGACATCCTGCCGGACCGCGCGGTGCTTTTGTCGAGTCTGCCGGTCTTCCATAGTTTCGGCTTCACGGTCGGGCTTTGGTACCCGCTCACGCATTCCGTTGGGCTGGTGACCCTGCCGTCGCCGTTGGATGCCTCGGGGGCCATCAAGGCGGTGCGTGAGGAGGGTGTGACAAACATGGTCGGCACGCCGACGTTCCTCCGCCCTTACCTGCGGCGGGCTACGGCCGAAGATTTTGCCACATTGAAATACGCGGTGGTTGGCGCCGAGAAATGCCCGGAAGACCTCGCAGTCGGTTTTCAGGAGCAACTTGGCGTCACCTTGCTGGAAGGGTACGGCATCACCGAAACCAGCCCCGTCTTGTCGGTGAACGTGCCTGACCGAGCGGACCCGGAAGGCCCGGACGGGATTTGGCGCGGTGGCTTGCGTGGCTCCGTCGGACGACCCGTGCGCGGAATCGCCGTGCGCTTCAAGGACCCTGACACCGGCGCGGAGCTCCCCTTTGGTCAGGTCGGCTTACTGGAGGTTCGTGGTCCCAACGTCTTCCTTGGTTACCTGGGCGACCCGGGCCGGACCGCCGAGGCCAAGTCCGATGGCTGGTATCGGACCGGTGACCTTGCCCGCATGGACCAAGATGGTTTCTTGCACCTGGCCGGCCGGCTTTCCCGGTTCTCGAAGATTGGCGGCGAGATGGTTCCGCACGGCACTATCGAAGAGGCTTTACTCAAAGTCTTGAAACTCACCGGCTCCTTCGAATTGAAACTCGCCGTCTCGAGCATCGCCGATGCCGCGAAGGGCGAGCAACTCGTCGTCCTGCACATCGATGAACTCGACGCCGAGTCCACGCGGGCCGCGCTGGCCGCCGAGGGGCTTGCCAATCTCTGGATACCCAAGGTGTTCAAGAAGGTGCCGAGCATCCCGATTTTAGGCACCGGTAAGCTGGATTTGAACAGGTTGCGGCAGTTGGCACAGGGCTGAAGCGGTTTTGGCTCGCTTGTGGCTTACGGTGTACTGTCCTAACCGATGACCATGCCGAAAAAGAAAAAGCCTGCTCCGAAGAAGCCCGTCGCGGCCCGTCGTCCCGCCCCCAAGCCTGCGCCTCGCTCTAAGCCGGCCGCCCAGGCCCGCGCGGCGAAGAAGCCGCCGCGCTCGGCCCGCGCTGCGGCCCCCGCCGTCGCCCCGGACCGCGTCGCCGCGTTCCGCGAGGCCATCCTGCGCCACCTGAAGAGCACCTTTGCCCGCGACCCCGTCACCGCCACGCGCAACGACTGGTGGTTGGCCACGTGCATGGCCGTGCGCGACCAGATCCTCGAGCGTTACATCGCCACCCAAGGGGAGCACGCCAGCAAGAACGTCCGCCGGGTCTATTACCTCTCGCTGGAATACCTGATGGGCCGCGTGCTCGGCAATAACCTCGTCAACCTCGGCTTGCGCGACGTCGCCACGCATGCGTTGGCGGAACTTGGCCAGGACCTCGAGACGATTGCCGACGAAGAGGCCGACATGGGTCTGGGCAACGGCGGCCTCGGTCGCCTCGCGGCTTGCTTCCTCGATTCCTTGGCAACGATGGACATTCCCGCCATCGGCTACGGGATCCATTATGAGTTCGGCTTATTCCGGCAGACTTTCGCCCAAGGCCGGCAGGTCGAGGTCGCAGATAACTGGTTGGCAAACAACAACCCTTGGCTCATCCGTCGCCCGAACTTCCGCGTGACGGTGCCGCTTTACGGTCGCGTCGAGCATGTGACCGATGACCGCGGCAACCATTCGGCGGCCCTCCGGGATACCAAGGATTTGCTGGGCGTTCCCTGGGATATCCCGATCGCCGGCTTCGCGGCCAGCAGCGTGAACTTCCTGCGCCTCTGGGAATCCAAGGCTGCGTCCGAGTTCGACTTCCGCGTCTTCGACCGCGGTGGCTACGTCGATGCGGTCCGTGATCGCGACGCCGGTGAGACCGTCTCCAAGGTCCTGTACCCGAATGACAGTACCGAGAGCGGCAAGGAACTTCGCCTCGTGCAGCAGATCTTCTTCGTCTCCTGCTCCTTGCAGGATATCTTGCGCCGGCACCAGCGGCTGAACCGCAGCCTCGACAGTTTGCCCGCCAAGGTGGCCATTCAGCTCAACGATACCCACCCCTCCATCGCCGTGGCCGAGCTCATGCGCCTGCTGGTCGATGTCGAGCGGCTGACTTGGGATGATGCCTGGGCGATCTGCGCCAAGGTCTTCAGTTACACCAACCACACCCTCCTACCCGAGGCCCTTGAGACGTGGTCCGTGCCGCTGTTCGAGAAGGTGCTCCCGCGCCAATTGGAGATCATCTACGAGATCAATCGTCGCCACCTCGAGGAGGTCGAGCGCTTCTGGCCGGGTGACGACGCCCGCAAGGCCGACTTATCCATCATCCAGGAAGGCAGCCCCAAGCGCGTCCGCATGGCCCACCTCGCGGTCGTCGGCTCCCACCACGTCAACGGCGTCGCCGAACTCCATACGCGCCTGCTGCGGGCGCACCTTTTCCCCGGCTTTAACGAGCTCTGGGATGGGAAGTTCGTGAACGTGACGAACGGGGTGACGCCGCGCCGCTGGATCCGCGGGTGCAACCCGGAATTGGCCCGCCTGTGCGATGATGTCGCCGGCAAAGGTTGGGAGACCGACCTGACGCGCCTGCGCCAGTTGGACGACTTGGCCGACCAGCCTGCCTTCCAGGATCGTTTCATGGCGGTCAAGCGCGCCAACAAAGTGCGCCTCGCGGCCCGCATCAAGGACCTGGTCGGGGTGGAAGTCTCTCCCGACGCGCTGTTCGACGTGCAGATCAAGCGACTGCATGAGTACAAGCGGCAGCACCTCAACCTGCTCCATATCCTGCACCTCTACCGCCGGATCCTCAACGAGCCAGGCACGACGTTCACCCCGCGCGTTTGCATCTTCGGTGCCAAGGCGGCCCCGGGCTACGCGCTGGCCAAGCACATCATCCATGCCATCAACCGCGTCGCCGCCGTCATCAACGACGACCCGAGGGTGCGTGGCCTGCTCAAGGTCGTCTTCCTGCCGGATTACCGGGTCTCGCTGGCTGAGCGCATCATCCCCGCGGCCGACCTCTCCGAGCAGATCTCGACGGCCGGTAAGGAGGCCTCGGGCACCGGCAATATGAAGCTCGCCTTGAACGGCGCGGTCACCATCGGCACCCTCGATGGCGCCAACGTGGAAATCCATGAGGAGGTGGGGGATGACAACATCTTCATCTTCGGCCTCGAGGTCGAGGACGTGGCGGAGTTGTGGCAGCGTGGCTATTCCCCTCGCGCGGTCTTGGAGTCGGACCCGGAGCTCGGAACCCTCATCGACTGGCTGCGGTCCGAGACCTTCTCGCCGGAGCAGGCGGGGGTGCTCTCGCCGGTGGCCGATTCGTTGGTGGATGGCGGCGATCCCTACCTTTGCCTAGCGGACTTCCGTGGTTATGTCGCCGCGCAGGAGAAGGCCGCCGAGGCCTTCCGGGATCGGCGCCGCTGGGCCGCGATGGCCATCCGGAACGTCGCCCGTTGCGCCAAGTTCTCGTCCGACCGGTCGATTGGTGACTATGCCCGGCTGATTTGGAAGACCAAGTCTCACCCCGTCCCCCGTTAAGTCAGGGTTGAGTTTGGTCCCAGCCCCCTCAACCTGAGGGGGCTTTGTTTTGGCGCACCTCCATCCTTGCCCTGCTGGCCGTCCTGACGGCGGGGGCGGCGTGGGCTGCCGATGCCCCGCCTAAGCCGATCTTGCGTGGCTTCAAGGTGACCACTGAGGGTGGGGTGGAAGGTAAACAGACTTTGGAGTATGGGCCCGATGGCCGGCCGTTGGATGGCTCCGCGCTACCCGCCACTACCCGGATCGGGACCGGCCGCCCCTTACCAACCACGACCGGCGGGGGGGCGTCCGTTGCCCCCAGCAGCCCGGCCCCGGTGCCCCCGGCGGAGACCAAGGGGCTTTTCACGCCGGATGGGCGGAAGTTGCCGTTCACGTTGGAGGGCCAGACGCGCAAGGACGTCGACGGCAATGTGGATTTCAGTTCGGCGCTCAAGAAGATGACCAAGAGCTCGGGCTTGCTTGAAGAGCGCTATGACAAAGAGATGGCACCGCTGACCAAGGACCCGCGTTTCTCGCGGGAGAACCTCGTCACCTTCGATTCGTGGCGTGGGCGCTTCGATACTTACGGCCGCCGCAAGGCCGACATCGACCTGGCGGACACCTTGGGCGCGGAAATTCGCCCGAAGGACACGATCGAAGTGAAATCGGTCGAACTCCCCAGCAGTCCCTGGTCGCGCCGGACCGCGGATGTGAAGGGCTTTGACGGTCGCTTGACGACCGAGAAGGTCAGTCGTTATGATGTGAAGCCGATGTCCTTCCCGTCGCCGGTCGTTAAGTCCATCGATCAACTTTCGATGCAGGACATCAATCGGTACCAATTCCGTCGAAATCGCTCGGACGAGCCTGGCTTGGATCGGGCGCGTCCCGGCTCGGACAAGGTGGATAAGACTGGTTCTGGGGTTAAATAAGCCGTTTTTCGCCTCGCCCGGAGGGGGCGGTTGGTGCTATCTAAACCTCTTCCCCACGCATGAGCGACGCTCCCGCCAGATCGGTCGGCAACGGCACCAGTGACCTGGAGGTCAAGGATGGCCAGATCATCTTTGACTCCGTCTGGACCAGCCTCGAGCGGGAGTTGGGCCGGGCCAAGCTGGCCTTCCCGCGGGAGATTTTCTGGCTGAACGGGGCGCCGGGCGCCGGTAAGGGCACGAACACGCAGTTCATTCTCCAGTACCGGGACTATGGTGCCGAGCCGATCGTGGTCAGCGACTTGCTCTCCAGCCCCGAGGCCAAGAAGCGGATCGATGCCGGCATGCTCGTCGGCGACCGTGAGGTCGTGGAGATCCTCTTCCGCAAGTTGCTGGAGCCGCAGTATGTCACCGGCGCTGTGGTCGATGGCTTCCCGCGCTCGATGGTCCAGGTCGAGTGTCTCAAGCACCTCTTCGCCCGCCTGAACGACTTGCGTCAGGAATTCCGCCATTCGCCGGACGGGGTGCGCTTCCCGAAGCCGCACTTCCATATCCTGGTGCTTTTCGTCGACGAGAATGAATCCGTCCGCCGCCAACTCAAGCGCGGCCAAGAGTGCCTCGAGCAGAATGAACGCGCCCGCCGGGACGGGACGCCCGAGGTCGAGGTGCGCAAGACCGACCTGCAGGCGGATGCCGCCCGTAACCGCTATCGGGTCTTCAAGGAACGAACCTACGAACCGCTGCAGTCGCTCCGGGATATCTTCCACTACCATTTCATCAACGCCCAGGGCTCCCTGCCCGAGGTCCAGGCGCGGATCATCAAGGAACTGCAGTACCAGAGCTCGCTCGAGCTTTCCGAGGAGACGTACGACCTGATCTCGCCGATCCCGTTATCGTCGCAGATCACCCAGCACGCCCGGCAGGACCTCGTCCGCCGGCTGGACGACTACGCGGAGCGCCAGACGGTGATGTTCCGGCGCGTTATCGAGCTGATCCAGGAGAAGTTTCTGCCGATCATCCGTTCCCACGCCATTTCCGGCCAAGCGCACGTTAACATCGAGACTCCGGTCTTCGACGATGCCACGGCCATCGCCATGTTCATCGATATCTTCTCCGAGCGCGGTTTTCATGCGGTGGTGGATCAGCACCGCATCGAGATCCCGGAGTCCGTCGAGCCGGTGACGGGGCGAATCCTGACCCGCGTGAAGAAGGTCTGGCGCGTGTCGATTCGCTTCGAGGGTTCGGAAATCCGTCGCGGCGGCGCTTGAGGCCGGGCTAGCGGACCGGCCGGAAGAACTCGACGTAACCGATCATCATCTCGTCGTAGGTCTGGTCGCCCCAGCGCACGCGTTGGGTCGGGTCAGGGTTGGCCGGGTTGCTGGGGCTATTGTCGAAGACCGCCGTGATCCGGACCCGGCTCCCCTTGGGGAGGAGGCGGGGTTCGACGTAGTCATGGCGGATCTGCCAGTTAAAGTCGTAGCGCGGCAGGTCCAGTAAGGTCTCGACCGATCCATCTCGGCCCAGCAGCTCGAACTTGAAAGCCGCGCCGCGCACGTGCATGTGCGCCATCAAGGCGGTGATGGGTAGGTCGAAGGGCACCGGTCGCACCAGCGTCTCGACGTGGCGCGGTGCGCCCGGCGGGATGTCTAGCCGGAGGTTCGCGAGGCCGATCGTCCGCATCTCGAACCGGGGTGGGGTTTTCGCGAAGAGCAAGCCGACCTTCAACTGGTCGGTGGTGGCTTGGCCGTTGGGCGTGTAATGAATCTGGAACGTGAGCGTCGCGCCCGCGGGCAGTTTGCGGGCGAAGCCGGTCGGGTAGACGTGGCTGCCATTGCCGGGCACGTAGGCCGCCCAATAGTCCTCGGCCCCGCCGAAGGAGATCTTCTCCCCCTTGGGGATGCAGCGCACGATGACGTGATGCACGACCCCGCGTGCGGTGGGCAGGATCTCGTAACCCTGGACCCAGCGATCTTCCGGGAACGACGTCGTAATCGTGTCCGACTCGTAACGCATGAAGCCATCGGCTTTGATCGGGTGGGGGCGGCTGATCTGCAGCACCGCGTCGGGTTGTCCGATGCTCCAAGCGCCTGGATAGGTCCGGGGTTTGGGCCCGTCAGCTGGGTCCCCCAGCGGGCGGTCGGCGGAATCCAGCCAGGCCAAAAGGTCACGCCGGTCTGACGTGGGGAGGGAGCAATCGTTGGCCCAAGGGCTGGGTTTGCCGCCCGGGAGCGGGGCGGCGAACCACGGAGGCATCTGACCGTCAGCGAGCACCCGCCGGATTGCCTTGGTGCGCTCCGTCACCGCGGCGGGGGAATCCAGACGAAACGGGGCGATACCCTCGGGCCGGTGGCAATCCACACAATGCTGCTGGAGGATCCGGGCGACGTCGCGGTGGTAGGTTAGGTGCGTCGGCACGGCCCCGACCCGCGGGCCGAGCTCGAGTTCGCAGCCGGGGGCCGAGGTCAGCGCGAGCCGCGGCTTGCGGCCGGCTTTAAGGGCATCGGCCGCCTCCAGCAGGTAACTCACCGTCGGAGCCTCCCGGCTGTAGGTCAGCCCGTATTGGTCGTCGAGTGCCCCGCGGTAGACTAGCGTGCGGTCCGGCCCCAGGAGGAAGACCTCCGTCGTCGTGCGTGCTTGCAGGGCGAGGGCTACGGAGCGCGTCGCGTCGTGGCAGACCGTCGAACGAACCCCTGCGGCTTTCACTTGGGCACGGATCGCGTCGTCGGTCTCCGTCTGCATCGGGTTCAGTACCAGCAAGGCGATACCGCGGCTGGATAATTCCTGCTCCAGTTTAGCCAGCGACGGCATCTGCCTTTGGCTGACGGGGCAGGTCGCGCTGGACAGTGCGATCGCCATCCCGGCGAAGCGCGAGGCGTCGGCGAGCCGGTGAGGCTTGCCGGTGAGGTCAGTGAAAGCGACATCCGGTACCTGGCGCCCCGGGAGGAGGGTGGGGCTATCGGTCGCGATCAGCGGGAGGCCAAGCCCAGCGAGGCCGAGGAATACGAGGAGTCGATGCATACCTTTACTTCGCCGCTTTTTTCTTGGCCTTGGGCTCCGGTAATGGGTCGAGGCCCGCCACGGGGAACTTCGGGTGGGGCTGGCGGGCCGCCATCATCTTGCCTTCGAGCTCCTTGACCTTGTCGGGGAATTGGGCGGCGAGGTCGGTCGTCTCGTTGGGATCGGCGTCGAGGTCGTAGAGCTGGGTGACGATCGGAGTCTTGGCCTGAGCCTTCTTGGCCATGTCGGTGCGGATGGCCTTCCACTTGCCGTCCCAGATGG
>Ga0209296_1000317_pt1 | contig 41291 bp, 35 predicted proteins | sample S_130206_EF_Meta_FD_187319 | JGI IMG/M metagenome (GOLD analysis project Ga0209296, IMG submission 187319) | Freshwater microbial communities from Lake Simoncouche, Canada to study carbon cycling - S_130206_EF_MetaG (SPAdes) (version 2) | ecosystem: Environmental > Aquatic > Freshwater > Lake ... | reverse complement strand
ATCTGAGCAAGTTGCAGCTGAGATTGACCGTGAGATCTTACGTGACTTGAGAAAAGGAGCGGCTTGGAACTTACGTTGGGATTACAACGGATGGAGAAGATTGTCTTTAACTACATCTTATACTCAAAAAGATTGGAATCAAACTTTGATTACTGCGATTAACCAATTGTCAGCACAAATCCACAAATCAACATTGAGAGGTGGAGCTAACTGGATCGTAGTTTCTTCTGAGATTTCAGCTATCTTTGATGACTTAGAATACTTCCACGTATCTAACGCATCTCCTGAGCAAGATCAGTATAATATGGGTATTGAAAGAGTAGGTACTCTTGCAGGACGTTACCAAGTTTTCCGTGATCCTTACTTCCCAGCTAACACAGTGTTAGTAGGACATAAAGGAACATCATTGTTGGATACAGGTTACATCTACGCACCGTATGTACCGTTACAATTGACACCTACAATGTACAATCCGTTCAACTTTACTCCGATTAAAGGAATAATGACGAGATACGCGAAAAAAATGGTAAATAACCGTTTCTATGGTAGAATTACTGTTGATGGTGTTCGTACATTTGACTTAAGAGAATTGAGATAATCAAAAATCTTACGATAATAACACTAAAGGGACAAGAAATTGTCCCTTTTTTTGGTTAAAGAAAAATAGTGAGTGGGTTAAAAATAAATGGGTTATAAATTGACTTTTTATATATTTTTATTATATTTATATAAAATGTTCGTAATGAAAACTAAATTAACTCCTGATAATATATTAACAATTATTAAATTATATCAGACTGAAATACCTAGTACCCATAAATTGGCGGAAAAGTTTAAAGTTGGACATAAAAAAATTAATCAATTATTAAAAGAGAATAATATTCAGATTAATAAAAAAGGGGGACAAACTCAAATGGGTAATAGTCTCGAGATAGAATCGACTAAGAGTAAAATGTATTCTACTTCAGAAACAAAAGAATTAGTCGCTCAATGTGTCAAAACAAATATCATTATAAAAGACCCAAATAATCTATCGGGTAAATTAACAAAACATATTATTGAATTATATGGAGATGTTTGGCTACCAGCAAACACCTACCAAAGAAAAAAATATGAACACATTAATGGTAAAAAATGGTTTGAAGATTATTTTAAGATAATAGAGGTTAATAAATCAATAAATAGAACTTGTAAGTTGTGTGAATGGACAACTACTGATACATCCAATAAAACAGGTTGTTTTGAGAATCATTTAGTTAATAGTCATAATTTACCATTAAATGATTATTTATCTAAATTCCCCGAAGATATTATATATCACCCAACCCATTCTAAAAAATTAGAGTTAACAAAATTTTTATCAATTAATTCAAATTTTGTTACTTGTAATTTATGTGGTGAAAAAATGAAAAGTATTTCTAACACACATTTAAAGAGTAAACATAATATTACAACATTAGAATATAAACTAAAATACCCAAACAATAAAATTGTGTCAACCTCTGTTTCAAAAAAACTAAGCGACTTAGTTAAAATTACTAATATTAATATGACACCTACATGGACATCAAAGGGTGAAACTGAGATTAAAGAGTTTATTGAGAGTCTTGGGTTCGTAACAAATAAAGGTAAAAACCGAAAAATATTAGACGGTAAAGAAATTGATTTAATAATTGAGGGGACTAATATATGTATTGAATATAATGGATTGTATTATCATACAGAAAGTATGGGTAAAAATAGTTCCTATCATTTAAATAAAACAATTGATTGTAATCAGATTGGTTATAAACTATTTCACATTTTTGAAGATGAATGGAAAACAAACGAAGAGTTGGTTAAAAGGAAATTGAAGCATTTATTAAACGTTAATGATGGGATTAGAATTGGTGGGAGAAACGTTAAAATACAAAGTATTACTTCCGAAGATAAATCATTTTTTCTAAAAAATAATCACATTCAAGGATCGGACAAATCTAACATATCATACGGAGCGTACTATAATGATGAATTAGTTGGTGTTATGACATTTAATAATAAGAGAAACATGACTAAAACCGCTAATGGGGAATTTGAGTTAAGTAGATTCGCAACTAACCAGAATTATGTTATTAGTGGTTTGGCATCAAAAATATTAAAACGTTTCGTTAAAGATTATTCACCAACAAGTATTGTTAGTTTTGCTGATAGAAGATGGACGATAGATGGTGATAATAACTTATACACTAATTTAGGTTTTACTTTAGTGTCCATTACAAAACCAACGTACTATTATTATAATTCTAAGGTTAGTCGGTATAAAAGATTTCACAAATTTGGTTTCGGTAAAAATAATCTTAAAAAAAGATTTCCAGAATTAGATTATACTAAGACAGAAAAAGTATTAACTACCGAGTTGGGATATGACAGAATATGGGATTGTGGGTTATTTAAGTATCAATTATTCATAAATAATAAATAGAAAGGGGTGTTTATACATTCATATAGTTTTTTCATTATATTATTGTTTTAATGCTGTATATTTATAGTAAAATACATGTCATGAAAAAAATACTATTTATTATCACTTTTTTATGGGCATTTGGTTTGTCCCATTCACAAGTTGCAACCAACTATACGTTTTCAGAAACCACTGGAACGTATGCTGCGGTAACGTTGGGTACTCAGTTAGTAACAACAACTGCCGGTGCAACTACTTATGATACCGACGGTAGTTATATCACATTATCATCAGGAAATCAATTTAAGTTTAATGGGACTACGATCACATCTGTTAATATGACGGCTGATGGAGCTCTTTGGTTAAATCCTGGAACTTCAACAACAGGAAATGCTGTTACTGGTTCCATAACTTCAACAGCGACAGCTACTGGGGTTATATGTCCATTGAATATGGATTTAAGAAGTACTTCAGTTGCTTCAACCGTATATGAAAGAAGATGGTATGATGATGGAACTGAAGATATTTTTCAATGGCAAAATTGTGCTAGATATTTGCAAACTACTGAGAAAATTTCATTCCAAATTCGTATTAATAAATCTACCGGTGTAATACGTGTGGTATATGGTGCTATGACGGTAACCACATCTACGACATATCAACCATATGTTGGTTTAAGGGGGAGCTCAAATACTGACTTTAATAATAGACAATTAAGTGCAACAGTACCAGATGCCAGCCCAAACTGGGGGGCACCTAGTGGTACGGGTGCCGGAGCATCAAACGCTAACACATGTAGATTCCTTAGTACAGCATCGTGTTTTCCAGCTTCTGGGTTAATATTCACATGGACACCGAAGCCGGTAATAACACCATCCGTTTCTACATTATCTGCGTTTTCGTCGTGTTCAGGTATCGCATCTAGTACCCAAAACTTCACAGTAACGGGGTCTAACATGTTGGCTGGTATAACAATAACCCCCCCAGTTGGGTTCGAAGTATCAACAAGTTCTACATTTGCAAGTAGTGTCGGCACAAGTTCGTCAGCGTTAGTGATAGGTGCTGCCGGTACAATTGCGTCAACAACAATATATGTTAGATTACAATCTACCGCATCAACAGGAACACCATCGGGAAATATAACATTGGTTAGTACGAGTGCAACAACTAAAAATGTTGCAGTATCAGGAAATGTGGGTGTTAATCTATCCGCCGTAGTGGTTTCATCAAGTACTACCCAATCAATATGTTTAGGTAGTGATGGTACGTCTGTATCTGTTGCTGAAACGGGTGGTGGAACAATCACCGCAAGACAATGGGGTAGACGATCAATTTCGGGTGGATCAATAACTAATGTCACAGGAACCTCATCTTCATATACACCATTAGGTACGGATTTCACAACGGTTGGTACGTATTATTTAGTATGTACGTCTACCCCGACTTGTGGGTCGGCTACGGTTTCAAATGAAGTTACAATCACGATAGTTGGTTCTCCAGCAACACCCGGCATACCGACAACAAATTCACCACAATGTATATCTCCTGGTGTGACGTTAACGGCAAATGGTTCGGCACCGGCTGGAGAAACTTGGTATTGGCAAACAACAAGTACTGGAGTTGCAACCACAAGTTTTGCAAGTACATACGTTGCTACAACATCAGGAACATATTATATAAGATCTGTATATACGTCAGGTGGGTGTTGGGGAATTGCGTCGTCAGCAGCAATTGTTATTAGTACTGTACCATCGGCACCTTCATTAACATCACCAACTACAGCGGCTACTGGGGTAAGTTTAACACCAACATTAACTTGGGGTACGGTTGTTGGGGCAACAAGTTATGATGTGTATGTAGGGACAACATTACCTGGAAGTCCGACATCAAACGTTACAACCAATTCATATAGTCCATCTACGTTATTAAATGGTACAACATATTCTTGGAAAGTAATTGCCAAAAATACGTGTGGGTCAAGTACCTCATCTAGTACATTTACATTTACAACAGTTATTGTAAATGATAATAGTGGTGGGGCTATTGATGTACCGATAAATCCAAGTACTACTTGTACAACCACAACAACAGGTACTAGTGTTGGTGCAACTCAAACATTAGCGGCACAATATCTTTATGGTACTGCTGATGATGATGTATGGTATAAATTTACATCGACCGCAACTAGTTTAGATTTCTCTGTATCTAGGGGAACTATGGGAGATTTGGTTTGGGAATTATATAATAGTTCATTAGTATCGTTAGGTGTTATTGATAACTATTCAACATCTCCAGAAATAGCGTCCTTAACGAGTTCAACTATAGGTGGTGTATATTATATCAGAGTATATAGTTATAATTCAACTGTTGGGTCAAGAGGAACATTTACTATTTGTATAACAACACCAACTCAACCACCATCAAACGATGAAGCGTCTGGAGCAATTACATTGGTTGTTAACAATCCGTATATAACAGGAACTAATGACGGAGCAACCGCATCTTCAACCGCGCCAACACCAACAGGTCCATCTTATTATGGTGGGGATGTTTGGTATAAAGTTGTTGTACCAACAGGCGGTACCGTTCAAATTAGAACATCTGCGTTAGTGTTAACAGATGCTGTTATGGAGGTATACTCTGGTACCGCTTCAGCATTAACATATATATCATACAATGATGATAGCTCATCAGTAAATGCAATGTCATATATAGAATTAAATAGTAGAACCGCAGGTGAAACAATATGGATTAGAGTTTGGGATTATAGTGGGGACAATACGGGAACATTCCAAATTAGAGCATCGACCCCAGTAGTACTACCCATTAGTTTGGTATCATTTACTGGTCACAATACCGTTGATGGTAATTCATTAGAATGGAAAACTGCATCTGAAGTAAACAGTGATTATTTCACATTAGAGAGAGGGACATATAGAAATGGATCTGTCGAATGGTTAGAGTTACAATTTGTTAATGGTGCTGGCAATTCAAATATTATTAACACATACGGGTACTTTGATTTAGACTACCCTGATGATATAAATTATTACCAGTTAACTCAAACAGATTATGACGGTAATTCGGTAACATATAACATGATTTCTATCGATAATAAAATCAAGAATAAGATAATATCATCCATGGTAAATTTACTTGGTCAAGAGGTAAATGAAAACTATAGGGGAATTGTGGTTGTAACATATACAGATGGATCTGTGGAAAAAATAATGAAATGAAAAGAATAATTAGATAAATTATTCTTTTGTTTCTTCTTTTTTTGATAAAGTTCTAATTGCTTTAGATATGACCTCAGATTCTCCTATTGTAAATGCACCACGTTTATGTGCTGCCTTAACTGACTCAACTAAATAATGGATAGAATGGTTATAATCCATAGTTATTAATATTGCATCTAAATGTTCTTCACTTAGTAAATTGATAGTACCAAATAAGTTACCAAATAATTCATTTCCTTGTTCTTCCATTTTGTATTGTGTTGATATTTATAATAGTAATTAAATTATGAATTTAAATCAATTAATAATAAAAATTTTATCTGAGGCAACTTCTGATGGTGGGGGTAGAGGTTCATATGTTGCACCTTTACAACCTGGCGTACGGATATTTAAAAAAATAGATTTACAACCATTCACAATCCCTGTTTCAAAATACGATAGCCCTATGTTAGAATTTGATAGTTATGATGGATCAATGGATGAAACAAAAAAACAAATCAAAAAAATAGAATCTAAAGCAAAAAAAATATCTAACTACATAAAAAAACATCCTAACTCAACTTATTCTGATGACGACGGTAATAATATCAATCAAACACCTGGTAGAAAATTATCAATAGTTCCTGTAAATGAATGGGTTGAAATAACAGATGATACTTTGATGGAAGATTTGGGAGTTTGGTTTGGGACAAAGAAGAAACCAAAAGGATCCAACCAACCAAAGGGTCCATGGGTGAACATTTGTAAGAAAGTTGATGGTAATCATCCACCTTGTGGACGAAGTGAGGTTACAGACAAGGCATATCCAAAATGTAGGGCGGCAGGTGTTGCGGGTAAAATGTCTGATTCTGAAAAAAGAAATGCTTGTCAACAAAAAAGAAACGCAGAAAAGAAAGATACTCAAACAGGTAAAGGTCAAAAACCAATCATGACATCATATAAAACAAAAAAGGAATCCATAGATTCCTTAGTTGGTAATATTTTATTTGAAATTAGAAACTCGTTCTAATATACTGTGTAAGGAGTTAGTAATTTGTGAATTAACCTCACTCTCATAATCAAGTCGTCTCTTATCGGTTTCCGTATCAAAAATATACGATAATCGCTCCCAATCTCTTTCAGTTAGTTTTACGTTGTAGTTATATACGTGATTTGTGATCTCTACTCTACGTTCTGACATTGTAATGAATATACCCATGGCATCGTTTTTAAGATAACGTTTGTCGGACATTGGTGCAATCATAAACTCAGTATCACTGTGGTGAATTATTTTAAGACAAATTTTAAAACAAGTTCTTTCATATGATGGTCCTTCTTCTTTATAACTTGGTATAAGACTAGATGATTTTTTTGTCCAAATATAAAATTTAAGTTTTAATCGACTGAAGAATCGTTTTATTTTTTTTCTCATAACTATATAATGTTTGTATATATACAAATATATAGATATTATCTTAATAAAAAAATTAATTGTAAAAATTTTTAACAATATGCTCCTGAACAGTGTTTTTTACCATCAAGACCTTTAATCTTACCTTTACATACTTGTACGGCGTGGGCATTGCTATATGCCGAGGGGTACACGTCATATTTTGCTTTCGCAGATGCCTTACCTCTTGCACAAAGAGGAGTACCCGTTTTTTTACGACCTTCTGACATAACCATATCCTTGTCATCAATATTCATTGATAATTCCATACCGTCTTTTTTGGTTTCATTCATTAAGAAGTCAAACACTTGATCAACATTATTTTTAGCCTCAGAAATATGATCTTGAGCCCAATCATGGCCATTATCTAAAATAGATTCAACCATACTCTCATCTAAATCTAACAAAAGATCACATTGTCTTCTAATCTGTTCTAAATTAGAAAAGAACATATAACGTTCGCCTTTTTGTTCATTAAGAACTCTTTTTACCAAATTGGTAATGTCCGATTCATTTAATCTTATTACTCTTTTCATAAATTAATTATTTAATCCATTAGGACCACCTAATGTGACCATGTCTAATTGAGTGACTGGAGTACCATATCCATCAGTATAAACAGGATGAGGTACAGTATTTGTGTAATAAAATGCGTTACCATTATTAACGTCCGAAAAACAAGTGTAACAAATTGCCGTTTCAGTATTTGCACTTCTTGGTATATCAATAATACATTCATTACAATTATCATATTGGGTGATTGCCGAATATGTTGTTGCTCCAGTGGTGCTAGTTAATATGGTACCACAAATAGTTTCTCCTGTTAGTCCATTACTAAATGAATAAGTTTGTCCCGTTATTGGGGTAAAACTTACACCAAAACCAACTGTGAATTGATTTGATGATGAACATTGTTCTAATATAAAATTTGTCATATCTTTATTTAATAAATATCTTTATTTTTTGTTTACGATTTGAAATTTAATCTGTCTCTTATAAGTATTCACTTCTCCACTAGAAATGACTTTTAAATCTATATAATATTCATTTGGAATTTTATCCCTTGTATCAAATATAAAATAATACTCATTTGGAGTTCTATTAAGTTTGGTCCAATCTTGTACTTGTACTTCGGTTTGACCTTCTCTAACATAAACTCTATATTGACCATCAACTTTCGGTAGTTGTTGGTTGGTCGTATAAGCCTTTTTAATTATAACACCAACTTTTCTGATATCGGTGTTTAATATTTTTTCATCTTGTTTAATCCCATAATAATCAAAACCATAAATTGCGGGATCATTAGTTGTTGTCCCTATTTGAATTGATTTCTGTAATGGGTAAATTGCAAATTCATTAATTACATTAGGTAATGAAAAACCATTTAATGAAATGTCGGACCAAGTATCCGTAAAGATACATGGTGTTCTATATCCAAGTAATGGTGGTATTGTTACCTCATAAACACCTTTTGTTACTTGACAAGATTGTATATTAATAAGACCCGGTATTGGAGTTCCCGATTGATCACTAATTGTTACTAAAGGATTATTATCCAAGTTTTGGAAATCCCCATCTTCAAATATATATAAGTATAATTTATTGATTTTACCTAATGAAAATGAGTTTCTACTATCTTCAATACTATCATTGTAATTAGTTTCTAAGAATGGTTCGTAGAATGTTTGGGTGTGTCTTGTGAAGAATCCAACGGAATAGTTACCTGTAGTCCCCGTTAAGTTTTCAACCTGTGGTAAATATGCAATTCCCCATCCTGTGGTATTGATTAATGTACCATCTAAAATTGAATTAATTTCAACTGTCATATCAAACTCTATGTTCTCATCACCAAATTCAAAATGTTGTGTTGCAACAATTTCTAATTGATTATAATTAAATGAGCCTGTGTTTTTATTACTATAAATTCCTGCTTGTTGCCAATCTGTAATTGTTGTTGTTGCCGACCAATTTGAAGGTCTATCTGAATAGTTCTTATCGCTTGGTATTCCTGTTACTTGATCGTAGTAGTCATAACCAACACCTTCATCCCAATTCTGAGGTTGATTCTCGTCTAAATTAACATATGGTATTCTGAATAAAATCAAATCAAATGATGTTGCCCTTAGTCTACCTTGAGATGTTGAAGTATTTAATAATTCTTTATCAAAATAACTAGTGTTAGTCATTCTTAAAGTATGAGTCGTATCTGAATTGCACCCCTCACTTATAATACCATTTTGATATTTTTCTTTTAATAAGGTAAGATCTAAATCAAAGATAAAACGTGTGAATCCGATTGGGTTCATAAGGCTTCCATCACCATAAAATAATTCGGTAACGGGATTTCTCCCTGAATTAACAAAGCTATTAGATATTAAAGTATTATTCCTACTGAAATATGAATTATTTATTGACATTTACGTTTTTAATATAAATATCAATTAATTCTAATATTTTGATTTAAGATTGTATTTTGAGCGTTATTAAGTATTTCAGTGATCTTTTTTGCTGATGGTCCACTAGCAATATCAGGATATTCTTCTATTGGTGCCTTTCCTGGAAAGCTATGTACGTGACCTAACATAAAATCAACAATTAGACTTAAGAACGTCATTAATTCTTCCCCCCTAACCATTGAATTTGTTTTACCATAAATTGAGTCTGTTAAGGTTGGTTGATCAATACCATATAAAGTATTTTTTAAATCAATTGGTTCTCCCTTACTTGGAATAACTGATTTGTGTGATAACAAATAAAGAAAGTCTCCGCCCATTACACCATATGATGTTGGGTTATAAATAAACGTATCATTTGCAACTTTAGTTATTTTTGTCTCAAGTTGTTCACCTAAAACATCTTGAACCCAAACAAGTCCAAACCCATTCTCCTTATTTTGTGGTGATAATTGAGTTTTTGAGTAAAAATTTACAATATTATTAAATTCAATCAAACCACTTGGGGTATCAATACTTGCGTTTAAAAATATTTCAGTATTACTTTTTGTGGGGGTAAACACAAATGGAAATTGGTTTTCTAACTTAGCCCCATCTTGTGATGGGTATGAAAGATAACCGTTAATATTTATTTTACCAATATTAACACCTTTAATAAAATCATTAATTATTGTTAACGATTGTTCTGAAGTTTTACCAGTAAAGTTTAACTCATATAAAGTTGTTCCTTTATAACTATCTAAATCAGAAGTAAGGAAAATTCTATTGGATAAAGTTTCAGGTACTGGAATTAAACTATATAATTTTATACTACCATCAAATGTTGTTCCTGTTGTTGAAAGATTTGTAATTTCCCATTCAACCAAATTTTTAACTTGCCTACTTTCTTTGACGTATTCGGTAACTATTTTTGGCTCACCTTTAATTTTTTCTAAGGGAGATGTGGATATTTGTAAAAATGATCTTTTATCATTTGGTACGGGTATATTAAAATCGGCACTTGAGGATTTAAGAGGATCTAATTTACCTGCTCGTATTAACACATCATTTTCTCTTACGACAACATCTGCGGTTCCTCTACCTAAAATGGCATTGTCTCCAGGTTCAGGATATATCCCATAAATTTTTGGATCCGTAATCCCTGTTTTACGATCCCTTAATTCATTTGCGGGTTTAAAAAATTCCCCTGTTGCCAACATGGACTGAGAGTTTTTCCAATCTTCCTTAAAGTTATTTTGTGGTCTTGTTATTGGTCCTTGAATATAAAATTTGTTGGCATCTAATCTTTCACGATTATCGTAATAAATTAAATTAACATACTCATTTTCTTTTGGAACCTGATTAACATAATACGGTAATAATGGTAGAAATATAAATGGGTCTTTTGCCGTCCATTTATCGTTTTCTTCATCCCAACCTTCAGGTAAAGAATCATCGTACCTCTCAAGGGTAGGTACAACTCGTACCCTACCCAACATCATTGGGTCTCTATTATCCTTTACATAACCCGGAAATAAATTTTTATTTTTGAACCACATTTCTTATTTGATATTCTTTTAATAGTGTATTATATGTTAACTCTAATTTATCCAGATGACTTGTCATTTTAATTAAATTTTCTTTTGTAATGTCAAAATCTTTTTTAATAAATTCCATAGCCAAAATTAGATCTTTATTCGGTCTAACTTTATGTTCTTTAATAATTTCCACAACTTGTTGTGATTCTACTTTATTATCCATTTTTTTATATTTTATTTACCATAACAAACTAATGGTGTTGTTTGACCAATTGGTGTTATACTTAGCGGGTATATTGCAATTTGCGATTTACCATTTGATGCATTTTCTTGATCTGAACCATCTAATAATGCCTTCATCGCCGCCAACATTAAGTTAGGACTTCCATCTGGCATCGTACCCGTTGGTAACCCCAACTCTTCAAAATTTGCAATTACATTTAAAAATGCCCTATCTGAGGAATAACCACTTAAAAGTTTTGATGTTAATAGTAATGGTAATGGTATATCCCCATTAAATCCTTTTGATGCGATTTTTAATGCCCTTAATAGATCGTCAATAACACTTTTACATTCTCTAAAATCTTTTACAATTTTAGCGATTGAAATTATTAATTCAGTTAAAGATAAAATTATATTTAATTTTTTTTTATTTAAACCCCTAATCACATCTAAATTTACAGATTGTACTAACGCCAATATGTCTTTTTTAATAATATCAAATAAAATTTTAACAAAAAGTTCTCCGACTTTTGAGGCAAATTTTATAAAGAACGATTTAAGATTTTTTGCAAAATCCATAAATGAACTAACTTTTAAATCCAAACTTTGACCTAATGATTTTGTGATGACCATTAAAGGTAAAACAACTTTAGGTGAAAGTACCGTTGACACCATTGCTTTTGGAAATTCTTTTAGGAATGATAGATCTATGTTTATTTCTAAAGGAAACCACCCTGGGTTTTTTGTTAAAACATCGGTTAAGTTAGCGGCATCATCTATACTATTTGAATTATTATTACCGTCAACAAACACTAAGTTATTTAATGCATTTGTTATACTATCCGAATCTACAGGTAGTTTTACTGTTTCACATTCCTCAAATTCAATAACACCCCTCTTTATGTCAGAAACTCTTGAATCAATAAAACGTAAATCAATATCCGTAAACTCAAAAAAAGATTCATCAACATTATCATTTTCGGACAATTTTGCAATTCCCGACACATCAATCTCTTTAGTGTTATCAAAACATAACCCCAATATTCTTTGTATGATTAATAATATTTTTTGTAAATCTTCTAAATCCGCATTACCGTCTCCCTTTTTAATTGAAACCGCACCGGTTAATTGATTCATTAAATTGGCAAAGAAATTAGTTTCATCAAAAAGTTTAATTGTGGTAAAATAATCTTTTAAAAATTCAGAGACTTTATTAGTACTAATTCTATTTTTTAAATCCACTTTAAAAAAACTACCCTGCATTGTCTGAGAAGAAACAACATCAAAGTAAGACTCAACGTAGGAGATGTCAAATAATTCTTGTCCTGACGTACCTTTATAACTTTGTCCCGATGCCGGAACACTAAATGGTTGGTTAATATTTTGAATCCTATTATATAATTCCTTATTCATTGAAAATGGAAAATTACCATATTGAATGTCTTTTTTCTCATATAATAATTTACCCACATCTGTTGCAGGATCCTCTTTTAATGTGTTAAGTAGATCAACTGACTTAACTCTAATATAAATCGTCTGAGGGGTAAATTCTTGGTCTTGTGAACAACCCACTGCACTTAACATTAAATCTAATATTATGTCATCTAATTTAGGTGTGATTTCTTTAATTGCTTTTGTAAAAGTTTTCTTAAGATATCCTTGACTACTTTTACCCGAACCTAAGGATAAAAAGTTTAGGTCTAACAACTTATCAAATTGAGTTTTAATTTCTTTTTGATATTTGTTTTTTAATTTTTTTGCATCAGAAAGTTGTGTGGAAACTTTAGATTTTTTCTTTTCTAAAGTTTTTCCAGCTTTTTTTCGTAGTTCTTCAATATCATTATTAACTTTTTTATACTTTTTAAGTATCGTTGTTTTTTTCTCTACGTCATCAAATCCATCTTCAGTTTCCTGTGCCATTACTTATTCATTTTATAACTGTTATCTGTTGAAGTATCTTTATCGATTAAACTTTTAAATGTGTCATCGTCAAGATCCAAATCAGAAAGTGTGAAATTATCTTCTTGTTTGTCTTGAGATTTTTGCCAAATTTGTGCCTGTAACTTGGAAAGGGATAATTTTTTATCCACACAATCGTTAATAATTTTTTGTTGCTTTTCAATAACAGGACCAATAAGAGTCATATCTTCCGGCCCCTTCATCATTGTTAACATCTTGTTTTGTATCCTAATTGCGGTGTTTCTTTGTTCCACAAGTTCATTATAGATCTCCTGCATTAAGGACAACATTGATTCCTTACTTAGATTAATTTCCTTTTTTGTTGGTCTTCCCATATCTATAAGTATTTTTTATTTTATTTTAATAATTCATTTACGATATGAAAGTATATTTTTTTATATCGTTTTAGTGAATTACGTATTTCTTTTGTACTTAAATTGGTCATCTCCCTCAATTCAAACAGGATAATGTTTTTATTAAATTTATTATTATTTGATGTTTCTTGAAAGATTGCCCCATAATTTGTGAAAATATCAGTTAAAGCCTCACCTAATTTTATTTCTTGTTCGGAAATATTTGGTTCACTCATATTATCTTTAAGTTCATTTAAAAATTTTTTAATAATTTCTTCAGAACTTACATCTTCATTATCTATATAGTAAATCATATCTGGCATATTATGAACATCACCCGAAATATCTTCATAAGATATTTTTCTGTTCATCTCTTTTTGGTCTTTTAAAATTTGACCCATAAGATAATTTTTACAGATAGTACCAAAATAAGAATAGGCTTTCTTTTCTTTTGCCGGTTTAAATTTGTCTATTTTGGTCATTAAAAATGAATGGGTATCCATATGGATCTCCTCAAACTCCATGTCCTTTCTATATAACTTATATCGTCTAATAATTGACGATATCATTTTGTCTAAGGGGTGTTTTAAAAACTCATTATAAATTTTATTCTTTTCTTCAAAAGATTCTGCGATTAGGTACGCCCTAACCGCATCTTCTTCTCTTACATCGAAATAATTATTTACTGTTGGTTTTCTTCCCTTCTTTTTCTTTTCATTCTCTTCGTTTGATAAAATAACATCTTCGGACATTAAACTTCTTGGGGTTCATATTTTATGTTCCTTTGTGCAATGTAGAAATATTCTTTCTTTGCTGACTCAATCCAAAATTTGGCTTCGTCCTCACTTAATCTACTTTCACCATTTTTGTAATTCCAAAAAATAGAACCTTCTCTTAAATTCATATGTTTGTATCCAATTTTAGGGATCGTCATAAATTTAATAGATGCATGAGTCATACGTAAAAAGAACTCATAACCAAATGTTAATTTAATGTTAGATTTAAATTTACCGTATTCCAAAAAAGTTTCTTTTTTAATAACCATTCCAGCAATTTGGAAATTTTGATACATTTGTAATGTTTCGTTAGTTAAATAACCAAGTTCTTGTGTGAAATTTGCAGCAAATGTTGCTTCATTTGTAAACCCAACAAATACTCCTTTATCGTTAACGTCAACGACAATTGGTAAAAACGCATCAATCTCAGGATATATGTCCATATATTTTTGTGAGTTTTTAAACCATATATTTGAATACTCATCATCAAACTCAATTAGTGAAACCCAATTAGATGTTGAAATCTCAACACCTCTATTGACTTGGTTTGCAAAATTAGGTTCTTCAGTCCAAATATCAAATTTAACGTTTATCCCTTCAAAGTCATAACCCTTAAGTTGTGTTTCTAAAAGAGAATCGTCGCAATAAACAATAACTAACTCAGTTACCGTCTCACCCTGATTTTTAATTGATTTGATACATCTATCAAAAAAGTCCTCAAAGTCTGCGGACCTAGCAGTTTTAATTGGTAATATTACCGAAATCGTTTTATTATTTTCCATGTTATTCAGTTATTTCAAATTTAGATAATTGTGCCTCAAAAGAGTCCGCTCTGGTATCGATCATTTTTGAAAATAATTCAACAACCTCTGATTCAAACTTTTCTTTTGTAGGGAGTTTATTAATGGTTAAATCCATTTCTTCGTACATTTTAGGGTTTATATTATCCTCTAACCAATTTTGAATAAAATCGGCGATTACATCTACAATCATATTTTGATTGTTAATCCAAATACCGTTCTCTTCATTCATCCATTCTGGGGTAATGTTAGGTACTAACCCAATTACAGGGACACCCATTTTCATAGACTCAAGCGGGAATGTACCGTATGAGCTAATACTATCGATCCAAACTGAAGCAAAACTTTCTTTCATTGCGTTTGTAAACTCAACCTGAGATAATCCTCTTAAGTCTCTAAATGTGATCCATCTGTATTGTGGAAATTTAGTATAAAAAGTTTTAATTAAATTAACCGTATCTCTATGGTCTCTTGTGTGTACCCCAATAATTGTTTTAGGAGGGAATTTTTGTTTTTCAAATACTTCTGAAATAGTTGGTTCAATAACATCAACAGATACACCTCTCATTGTCGTATTAATATATTCTTTTTGTTTCTCGGACGTTGTAACGCATTTATTAAATCCAAGTTGAGTCCATGTTTGTCCAGGTTGTAATGTTTCAAAAATATAATCGTATGACTGTGATAATACAATTTTACCACAAGGTAGTTTAGTTATTTGATCCATTATGAATCCGTAAATTTCTGGAATAACAATTAAATCTTCGGGAGAAATCTCTAAATTATTTCCCTCAATAGACCTATGTTCTAAGTTGGTCATATATTCTTCACCTAACCAATCTGTCACACCAAAGTATTCAGGAGTTTCATGTAGTATTATGGCATTAAATCCATTATTTTTTAGTGACATAGCCATTTCGTAAATGTAACGTATTGACGCTTTTGCATTTCCTTTAGTGTCCTGTACTATAAAATAAATTCTTGACTTCCTATCCCTCATTTTTTGAATGGAATCTTCTAGTTTTAAAATTTGTTCTTGGTTCATGTTTTATATTTTATTTATTATTTTTTTTATTAAAAGTGTATTAAATGCAATTTTAAAGGGAATAGTAACTTCATTATTTTTCATCCCTAAGTTTTCATCTACCTCGCTCACTTCCGTTAAAATGGTATCAACCATTGCTTTGACCGATTCGTATTTTACTAAATGGATTTGAGTGTCCCCACTGTCACCACTATATGAAACGTAATCTTCTATTTTATCTAAATCGATATAATAGTTTTCCCCAAACACACTAAACATTCTCTTCTATTTTTTTAATTGTTAATTCCAAATCAGACAAAGAAGAAATTTCATAATCCGATTCAATGATTTTATTATAATCCGTAATAAATTTTATAATGATTTTATTGTCGGGTTTATTTAATAATAGGTCAGGGTTGGACGTAAGTAAAATATCCACCTCATCTAACATATTCTTTTTTGTTATTTCACTATAGAAAAATACTTTTTCAACTAAACAACCAAATTTGGATAAGAAAAAAAGTGATGATGGTTTTGATCTACCAATTTCATCAGAAACAATTATTAAGTCATATGTGTCTCTCAAGTTATAATAGATGTCATTTAACATATTAAATGATAACATTTCAGTTGACGGTGCGTGGCCAAACAACTCCATAGTATATTCCTCATACATAAATGAGTATAACTCATCTTTAGATGGAAATGAAAAGTGTGAACCTAAGTCTAATGATGTAACGGGGGATAAAACCTTATATTCAAAATTATTAACTTCTACGTTTTCATTAAATTCAATAACCTCATCTGTGTCACCTGAAAATTCAATTTCATATGTTTTATTTGTTGACTCATTCAAATGACTATCAACTAAATGTTTTTCATATAATTCAGTAAATTTACTAATAGTGTCTCTTAAAACACCATTAATCTCAATCCCTATTTTCATCATCGTACTTAACTAATATTTTACTGATTAATGGATTTCTAACATTTTTAGCATTTTTAAAATCATATATACCAATATCTGGTATACCACTGAATCTTTGTAATGCATCGTAAAGACCTGATTGTTTTTTGTCTTTATATCTATCTGTTTGTTCTAAATCTCCCGATATAAAAAATTTACTATTGTATCCAATTCTTGTTAACAATAACTTCATTTGATTAGGTGTTGCATTCTGACCTTCCTCAAAGATTAAAATTGAATTATCAATATTCATCCCTCTCATGTAAGCCAAAGCAAAAACTTCAATTACCTCATATTCTTTTAACTTCTCTCTTGCCTCTTTACCGATGATTTTATTAAGTAAGTAATAAGATGGGAAAATATATGGATCTAATTTTTCTTCTAAATTTCCTGGTAGAGATCCCAATTTTTCTTCAGCCTCAACTGCGGGTCTAACAATTATAATTTTTTCATATGAATTGTTTGCATCCATTAATAAATCTACCGCTGCCTTCATTGAGATGTAACTTTTTCCAACACCCGCTGGACCTGAACAAATTGTAATTTGATTGTTAATCAAAATATCATAATAGTCTTTTTGATTATCAGATAAAAATTTACTTTTTTGCTTTCTTTTGATTACAGAGTTGATTAACTCTTTTCTTGAAATTTGTGGTTGGGTGGTTGATGTTGTTTCGTCTTTTAAAATTGGTTTTTTTCTAATTGCCATAAGTTTTTTATTTAATTTAAATATAAAACCAACTTAAAAATAATAAACAATTAGTACTTGTAATTGGATATGTTGGCTAAATCTCAAAAATACTTTTTAACCGCAATATTTCTTTTATCTCTTTGTTCTAAACTTGCGTGCAAAGCTTCCAAACCCTCATCCAAATTAATTAAACCATTTTGGATGGCTGATGGTAAAATTTTGTATTTAGAATAAGATGAAATTTTGATATCCTCACAAGTTGGTTCGTTCTGCAATAAAACTTTGTCTAAAATATTTTTATTCATAAACATAAACCTACCTTTAATTACATCGACGATGATATCATTTTCTTCATTTGGTTTATGTATGTGGGTTGATTTCCAATAATCTTTAGAATCATTTAGTATAACTCCAGAGTAACCAATAATTGGGTAAGGTTTTTTTGGGAGCTCCTTATATATTTTAACACAGTTTTCAATAACATCTGACCTATCAAACATAATGTCATCATCCAATGTAAAAATATAACCATCATCAACCATTGACCCGATTAACCACCTTGGCCAACATTTAAAATTACTTGATGAGTTAACCTGAACGTCAACGTCATAAGATGTTTTATCTTCAGGATTATTGTTCCATAACCAAATATCAATATCAACTGATTGATCTTTTATTGATTGGATCACCTTAAGTATATTTTCTTGACGTTTCCAATTAAGGAGTAATGCCGTTATTCTCATATTTTATTTTTTCCCTAAAACAATAATAGTATGTTTATTGTAAAATTACCATTCTATGTTTTATTTTATCTAAATTTTTTATAACTATTGGTAGTAAATTTGCTCTGTAATCATAGTTTAATTTTTCTAAATTTTTAGGATCTTCATTCCTTGTTTTAGATTCATAGTGATACGCGACGCATTCCCCACATAAGTAATTTTTTAAACCATTCGATACCATCACAAGATTTAATTCAACGTCTTCAAAACATGAAATATAATTTTCATTAAACATATTGTTTTTCTCAAAAATAGATTTTCTAATCATCATTAACCCACCTGTATTACCAAAAACTTCTTTAGTGTTGTTTGAATAATTATAATAATTTTTGAGGTTTATATGGTCAACCCCTATTGAGTTGTTTGATTGTTTTATATACATATATACACCGTCATGTTGGATTGTTTTATCCTCAAAATGCAGTCTACCCCCAACGGTACCAACAAGATTGTTAGAATCAAAAACAGATAACATACCACTAATAACATCATTTAATATTTTAATATCATTGTTTGAAAACAATAAAAATTCATAACCATTGTTAGGTAAATTTTTTACAACATTATTGTTTATTTTTGCAAAATTATAATAGTCGTACTCAATTAAGGTTATATTATTAATGTTTTCTTTAATCCAGTTTTTTTCCTCGTCAGTCGATCCTGTATCCGCAACAAAAATATCGTACTTATCTTTATCACAATATTCATGAAAAGAATCCACACACTCCTTTAACATCTCAACCTTACCTTTGGTTGGGATTATAATTGCAACCTTACCGAATTTTTTGAATTGTTTTCTTTTTATTTCAGGAGCATAAACAAATGATGGTTTTAGATCTAGTGGTAATTTTTCTCCCCACTTCTCAACAAATTTATCTTTACTTGCCCAAAATTCTTGATTTGGTTGACCTATAGATTGGTGAGTTATTTCAAACGATGAGGTGACACCAATTTTTACCCCATCTAAATAATTTGGAATACAAAATAAATGATCATAAAAATGGAACTTACCAATTGTTTCGTCAAATAAATGTTTGCATTTTGTTTTATCAAACGACATGAATAAACCATCAATTGTTACAACAGGAATTAAAAATGGTAATTTAGGTGAGTATTTATTTAACCATTTTTTTTGACCATCAGGATGATGATAAACTTGACCTACCATAGTTTGAAACATCTTTTCCCAATAAACTCCTGACTCAGGAAAATAACAAGAACCGGCCTTTCCAATTATACCGAATTCGGGATTATTAGAAAAATCTTCTAATAATTTTTTACCCCAATTTTTCTCAAGTTTAATGTCATTATGACAACAAACTACAATATCGTACTTTGATTCTTTAATACCCTTATTGTAAAGTTCGGATAATGAGTATTCGTTATGATTTACATAGGGTAAAACCTCTACCCATTGAAGTCCTGATGTTAATACAAGATGGTCATTAAACTTATCGTTGTATTCTTCATCTTTATGTGTTGAATATATTATTGTTATCATTTTAAAAAATTTTGATTGTAATATTTTTTTGCATTTTCTTCGGATTTTACGTAATGATTTTTACTCTTAACGGTTTGATATCCACTACTTAATTCAGACCAATATGAGTGGATGTATTTTTCAGTATAGTTTATAAACTTATAACCTTTTAAATGTAAACTTCTAAACCACGCAACTCCAGAATCGGGACCAAAAACACCAAAAAAAGGAGTGTCCCCATTTGGGTATGTTTCTTTATTAGACATTTTTATATTAATTAAACATGCCCATTCATTTAATCTACATTCAGGTAAAGGTTTTGGGTTAATTTTATTTACATTATTAATATTAGTTCTAATATATGGTAACCCTAAAGAAATAACTTCCCCATATGTTGGGTTCCATTCGTAAAATTTTTCACCACTACATAAATTTGCGTTATGCGCCGGACAATTCCAACACTGACCAATTTGACCTATACCAATAGAATCATTTATTTTATTTAACATATCACCAATAACATCTCCTGTGTATAAAACATCATTATGGGTAACAAATAAAAATTCTTTATTACTATTTTCAAAACTATATTGATGAGGACAATTAAATCTTTCTTTTTGGTTAGTTATGTCTTCTATTTTATACATCAAAACAGATTTTTCTGGTTGATAAACTATTAAATTATCAAAATAACCCATTATCCAATCAACATCATCGTTAAAAGGATGTGTTGGTTCTTTTATGAAAAATATTTTATCAATGTGTTCTCCCGAATGTTTCATTAAACTTTTTAATGTACATAAAGTTTGCCATGGTTTACCTGAGGCGTGTACTATAACGTCAACTTCTTTCATATCCTTCTTCGTTATGTGATGCCGTTAATGTGTTTACGCAATAACTTTTTAAATTATTGTCTTTAATATGGGTGGCACACCTTTCCCATAAATCACCATCTGATGGTAAACCTACAACACCCGTTTCATCAAAAATATCACGATATCTTAATGGGATTGTTTTGAAATTCATACATACTGATGAATGTATTAATTTAGCGTAACCAGGTAAAAATGATATATATTCGTTTTCTAATCCATAAACATTAGGTAAAAAATTATTTGGTTCCATGTACAACGATTTTGTACAAATCCAATCTGCATTCGTTTTATTAATACAATCATTAATCATTTCTAAATGAATTGGGCTCCATTCATCGTCATGGTCTAAATGACAAATGTAGTAATTACCATCATTTAACGATTTATCAATTCCGTAATTTACTGCATTAACACCACCATAAGACCAAAGAGCCCAACCCTTACCGTACCCATCTCTTTCTTTCGCGATAGGTAGATTCTCAAAATAAAGTTTGTTTTGGTCGTAACCACCACATATTTTTGAGAACTCTCCGTTATCCTCGTACTTATCTCCGATAACATAAATTTTAAAATCTTGATGGGTTTGGTTAAAAATACTGTCTAAAGCTCTTTTTAAATAAAAAGGGGTTGATTTGTCACTCCTTTGATACGTTGCGATAACTATTGATAATTTCATTTTTATTTAATTCCTGTTGATCCAAACCCATTGATAGATCTGTCTTTGTCTTTTATAGTATCAACCTTTGTTAAGTTTAACCATTTCCCACTAACTACCGGACATACAACCGCTTGAGCAATTTTCTGACCCTCTTTTATCTCAACAGAAGAATTTGTTGTGTTAAACAATATAACTTTAATTTCACCTGTATATCCTTGATCTACGGTTCCTGGTGAGTTTAATACCATTAAACCTTGATTAAGTGCCAACCCACTTTTTGATCTAATCTGAATTTCATAATTTTCGGGAACATCAAAATGGACTCCTGTTGGTAATAATATTCTACCAAATGGCTCAATAGTTAATGTTTCCATTGAGTATAAATCCATCCCTGAATCAGTTGGGTACGCATAGTTAGGATCATATTTTTTTGACGAAAATTCTAATTTCATTGTTGGTTGATAACTTTCCATTTCTTTTTCAAGTTCAAAAAGATCAAAACCATGCTTATCTATAATTTCCTCATAATTCATTTCGTCCATATCCTCACCGAACATTGAATCCAACTCCTCTAATTGTTTTATCAATTTTTCAACGTCATCCATTATTTTAATTGTTTTAATTTAATTATGGCATCAATTAATACATCAACATCTCTTTCACAATACTCACCAATTTCTTTTAACATATCCTTGTTCCAATAACAATCATGAACCTTATCACCAGTAACATCACCACCCTTTGGCGTTGGTATATCTAAACAAGAACACATTAAATCTAATGACCCAATTGCGGTATACGCTCCGTATTGCCACACATCCTTTGTGTCAATCGCCTTAACTTCCCAAGGCTTTGTATCATATGATGGTAAAATTGAAGAAGGTTTTAACCCATTAATGATCATTCGTTTTGCAATCATTGGAATATCAAAATTCTTTAAATTATGTCCACATAAGTAAAAGTCTAATTTACCACAACGATTTAATAAAGTTTGTAAATCTTTTAATAGTTCTCCCTCATTATCACTTGAGAATGTTTGTTTTTTAACTTCATTGTTATCCATAACAAATGCAACACTAACGCAAACTATTTTTGCAAATTCAGGAACTAATGCCGTTCGTTTTTTAAAGATGTAATCCTTAAGCTCGGTTCTAGGACACATCCCTTCGTCCTCAGGAAATCTTTTTAAGAACCAATCGAAATATTTGTCGAATTGTTCTGACAATCTTGGGTATTCTTTTACACAAGTTTGATAATCTTTTGTTATTCCTACGGTTTCAATGTCAAGGAATAAAATTTTTGTAATTGGGATATTAATCATGTGTTATTTAATTAAAGATTTGTAAAATTCCGCCCTCGTTTTGGTAACCTGATTAAGATCATATTTGTCTTTCACAGTTTCATATAGTCTTTCACCAAGATCAACAATCATACTTGGATTGTCAACCAATTTTTTAATATTTTTTGCCCAATCACTATGATTTCTTGCGTTGTCCACCAATAAAGCGTTTCCATCCGTAAATTGACCATTATTAAGTGAGTGTTTTAAATCAATTGTGTATGGACCGACATTTGATGCAATTAAAGCTTTCTTATAAAATCCTGCCTCAATAACCTTCAATTGAGACTTCATTCTATTAAAGATATGGTTTTGGATAGGTGCCAATGAAATATCAAATTTAGAGTAATTTTTAGCGTAAGATGTAACAGGTTTTGTCCATACTCTAACGTAATTTTCATTTTCGGATTCAACATATTCAGTATCCTCAAATTTATTTAAAAATTCTTTGTACTTCGGTGTGATAATTTTATAATCGTTAGTAAATATTTTTTCATATTTTAACCAAACGGTCTCCTCAGGTTTAATTGGTCTTTGTGTTTTTTCTCCTGTTTGTTGATTTATTTCAGTAACGGTACCACGAGTATCAAACCCACAAACATAAAACTGTAATTTATCTTGTAATGGTGATAACTTAGAAACAGTACCATCCATTAATTTTAAATCGTGTAAATGAGAAGATCCCCCTAACCAACCAACTCTAATTTTATTAGAAGGTAATGTTGGTTCTTTGAATTGTGACTCATTAGGGTCAATTGCATTTGGTAACACAACTACGTTCTTATTAAATTTACGTATTTCATCGGCAAAAATTTCAGTTGTTGTAATTACATACGAACAAACTTTTAAATTTTTAATAATTTTTTCATGTAATTTATTTTGCATGATTAACTGATGAATAGGATGTTCCTTTGTTGGTAACCAATAATCATCAATATCCCCAACTACAATAATCCCCATCCCCTTTAATTTTTCAATCAATGACGGACATGAATCATAATCTTGACCAATACTTCGGTGGAAATGAACTATTTGGTATTTTTTCCAATAGTTTACATCTTGGATGTTGGGTGAGTAATCTATATCGACATGAAAGTCGTTGGGATATAGATTTTGTAATTTTACGTGTGGATCTACCGATCTAAATTTCCCAACACCTGATGTGTCTGAGGGTAATACTAATACATTAATTTTTTCCATAGTTCTAATAATAATAGAAATGTAATCTAAAATTACAGAAATATCAACCCAATAAACAAAAAAACCCCAATCATAGATTGAGGTTCCTTTTATATTTTAAATTAAATTATTTTGCTATTTTTTTGACTCTAATTAACTTACCCTCAAAAATATGTTGACCAACTCTAAATTTAAAAACTTCATTACTCTTAGTTTCAGATTCAGTTAATAACCCATTTTCTCTAAGTACATCTTGTACAGTTTCTCTTACAATGTCTCTTATTACATTTGCGTCCACACCAACGTTAGATTGTTGCGGATGTTGTTGTTTTTTTTGTGGTTGTTTGTTCTCTAACAATTCCCCTTTTGAATTTATGTTCATTAATCTACTTGCCTTTTCAACTAACTCATTTGATAATGTTCCAGTACCTGCTCCCATTGTAGGTTGTTGTATTGGGTGTTCCATCATTAACTTTTTAATTTCATCAGGTAATTTAGATCCTAAAATTCTATCAGTTGTCATTGGACCATTATTAATTGGTTTTGCAACTTCTTGTTCTGATAAAAATTCTTGAGGTAAATTGTAAGTCGCCTGCATTGGTTGATAATCTTCTACCATTGGTGCCGACATCCCACCTGTTGATTGGATACCATTTCTACCCATGTCATTGTGTTTTTCCATGATCTTTTTTGAGATCATTAATTTTTGCATTAAATCTTGTTCTGAATTCATATTAGGCTAAATTTTCTTCAGTGTTATTAAAGACTGCGTTAATAATAACTTTAGTCATACTTTTATCTCCGTTAGGATTATAATCAGGTCTTGGTTCATTAAATGTCTCTGCCGTTGGTCGAATAAATCGAACTTTATCTAATCTAAACATTCTCCAACTTGGTAAAGGTTTTTCACCTAAGTACGCTCTGTGGGAAGCACCTTCCATGTCCCAAGCTCGTAATACAGGATTCCCTCTCTTACTATAACCAAAACATACAGGTTCAATCGTTCTTAAACCACTTCCTCCTGGCTCATGACCTTTATAATAAATTACAACACGTCTTTTTTTCTTAATCGCATCTACGATTGATTCGATGGATGCTACTTCAACGATAAGACCTTTTAATGTATTGTAAAGTTTCATTATGCGGATGGAGTTGTGTAAGGGTTGTTTTTTTTGTATTCATTAATTGTTATTTCACTAATACGTTCAATAGTATCTACAGATGAACCACCATTTGCGGTATCCAAGAATATTCCAGTTCCTTTACCAAATTCATCCCCATCGGATATTGCATCTTTATTCGTTGAAGAATAAGGGTTGACCGACTTGTAATCGTTTTTTGGGATTAACTTTTGTCTTTGTTGTTCAGCAATTTGCCCTAATTCATTATTAGGTTGACTAAAATCTAATCTTTCACTTGTTGCCATATTAAATTATTTTTTTCATTATGTTGTTTATCCTTTTTAGGGTTTCTGTTATTTTTATATCGTCATTAACCGAACTATGTTCTTTTGATGGTCTATTCATATCTGCCAACCAACCCATATCATCAATTAAATCTTGATTAACGTCAGCCGGCATATAGTCTCTATGTATCTCAGTATTTTGTTCGTCACCCTTTCTTAATTGAGTGATCGTATCATTAGTCCAATTTCTTACATAGTCCCCACCATTTAATATAAAAGGGGCGTCAGTACCATCACCGTCATAATTGTCAAACCAATTTTTCATTCTACCCAATTGTTGGTAAGACACGTGACCCTTATCTCGTAAATCAATATTACGTTTATGACCTTCAATTGAAGGATCTGAATTAGGTACATAATCAAAACACTTACCCAAGTATTCGGTAATTTCTTTTGGTAACGAAATTAATTTACCATATAAATTTTTATTCACCTTCTTTAAAATGTTTGATTAATTTATTTATACTAATACCTTCTTTTTCTGCAATTTTTTTAATTGATTCAATATTCCTTATTAATATTTTACTAACAGGGGAATCTTCAGATTCATCTTTAGATACCACATCGTTAGATTTTTTCTTTTTCTTCACTAATATTTCATCAATAAGATTTACCATTTTTTCTTTTTCTAACTCAGCCAATCTTCGTTTAGTAAAACAATTTCTACAGAACCCTTTTCTCTTTTCGTTCTTAAGTTGTTTATCTAAGATTTTGTCAAAACCTAAACGTTTAACTCTTACTTCACGTTCCATATCGTCATCAACGCCTAATTCATCTTTAAAAATTTCATCCGCCTCATCGTAAGTTGAAGCGTCTTCAGTTTCTTTACAACCAAATGTTTCTGATTGATCAATTTCATCTAATAAATTTTCGGTGTCATCTTCTTTAGATTCACCATAATAACGTTTGTAATAAGGCCATTGATTTGCCCTTCCCGTTTTAACGGTTTGGTCTAATGTGTTGTGTGGGTGCATTTGTTGATCTAACATTGGAATGTTAGACCCTAATAATGTTCCATCAGTATCAACAAATTCTGACAACTCACTATCAATCTCCGTTTCTTTTTCTTTATATTTTTCAGGAATTTTACTATTCAATTTAATTCCTAATTTTTTACCAAACTCAATTATAAATGGTGTTGCTAATGTTGAACCCGGTAATAATTGTAAAACAATTAATGGGATTAGTTTTGCGATGTCACCAGATTGATCTCTAATAAAATCCTTATCTTCTTTCGATAATTCAAAACTCTTATCTTTTAAATATTCTTTTGCCGAAGATAAAATAATTTTAATTAATAATTTTGTTTCTTTAAATTCCTTAGAGATACCCTCTTTATATTTCTTCAAACGACCTGTGATTTCACCAGTAGTCATTTTTTTATCCTCAGATAAAACGGTACTAATAAAAGTTTTAATATTTTTTTCATCTGATTTATCAAAATCCATTTTACTATCTATTTGTTTGGCTTCGTTTAAATTTTCCGAAACTGAGTAATACAAGGACATTTTATCTCCTTTGTCTTTCAAAAAGAAATAATACGGTTTTTTGAAATATTCTGTATTAAAGTTAATCATAAAAACTTTTTTTAATATAAATACTTTCATTTATGGTATTTATTAATAAAAAGAATGGCGGAACAAAATATTAATCAATATGTCTATAAGAAGTATAAGATAAATCTTGAGTCTGATAGTATGGATATGTCTTTAACTTCCGATGAAAGAGATTATAATCAAGAGGTTATTTTTTCGCCATTTTTAATTGCCCAAACATATGGTGATCGACTACCAATTAATTTTAACATAAGTGATCCGTTAAGTGCTCAAGACCTAACACTAACTTATAAAAATTATAACACTAATAATGTTTTTGTTTCCCAAAACTATTATAACCCAAAAAATTTAGATTTAACTTGTTTTTCATCGTCAACGGCTTGTGATATCGGTTTAACGGGTATAGATAATGGTTTGGTTACAAAAATGTCAGGAGAAACAATATATTTCACAAATGGTTTGTACGATGATAGTTTAAAATTTGATAGACTACATTTTGATAGAAGATTAAAAATGTTCCAAGTTACTGGATATACCGAAACAAATCACAGATTTTCGGGAATACCAAAAACTACTTTGTATGAGGTTGTTAGTAAAACAGATCCAACGTTTGGTAAATATCACGAATTATATGGTGGTTTCTATCAAGGATTCTATAAACTATTTGGGTATGATTATGATATTTTTCCTGAAAGGATGAATAAGGGTTGGTCCGTTGAGATGGTTATTAAACCTAGATTTATTGACCAATATTTTCCCGACCCCGATGAAACAACATTAAATAAAATATATCCTGAAAATAAAAATACATTTTTTTATTTTGGGACAAGAGCAGAGAATAAATTTTACCATCATGCCGATGGTTCGCCAAATTGTTTTACAGGTTATACAAGAGTAACATCTGGATTAACTAAAGTTGATACTTGTGCTTGTTGTAATACATACACCGATAATAGTAGATGTATTTACGTTTATCCACCAAGATCTGTAAATGATAAACACGATAACCATTTAAATTATGGTTGTGATTTATGTAATGGTGATAATGAAAAAAGATTAACTTGTGGGTGTGGATGTGGTGATCAAGCTTGTGATATATGTGGGTGGGAATGTCAGACACATATTTGTCCTACAATTTTTGTTACACCAACTCCAACACCAACACCAACGGTAGAACAAGGTTGTTATTGTACGCCCACGCCAACACCATCGTTTACACCAACTAAAAGTGGCGAGAATTGTTTATTACCACCGGTTTGCACACCAAGTTGTTCAGGTTGCGAAACTTGTTATGATTGTTTAACTTGTTCACCAACAGGATATACTTCAATAGAAGATACTTGTGAAAAGGATCCATTATTTGATTCTTTATCAAATGCATTCTCATTAAAATTATGTGGAGACCCTAAGAATCCAAAGGTTGGTGTTAAAGTATTAAAAATTACAGGTGATTGTCAAACATTTGGTGATTGTGTTACAGGTCAAACTTATGTAACAGGTTATACAATCACAGAGTATTGTTCACCAAATGGCATATATGACTATTGTGTTGATAAATGTGTGCCATTCTTTGATGTGGAGAAATGGGTTAACATTAATGTCGTTTGGAGCAGGTATACATATTTAGATACTTGTGATTTAAAATATAGGGGAGGATTGGACGATATTACTAAACGTGAATATCTTGACTCACTTGCAAACGATACGGTAAAATTAATTACCGTTCCGATCACTAATGGTAAAAAAGAACCTGAAATGGTTGAACTTGTTAATTTAAATAAGAAATGGTTAGATAACAAAAAATATAGAATGGGTAGATTAAGAATCTACGTTAATGGTAAACCGTTTTACACTATTGAAAATTTTGAAGAGATTATCCCAAGAGCACTTAATACAGATAAGGAAAGACAACTAGGTGTCCCATTCAACATTTCATGGGGTGGAGGCACACAAGGGTTACATGAGAACTTAACTTTCTCATCAACGACTTATCCTTACAACAACTACATTCAGGATCCTGAATTATTCCCTGAGAACATTCTTAGTGGGACAACATTTGCCGGTATGAAAACAAACATTCTATTGGAACAAAATTTTGGAGGGACATTTGAGGGTGGTATATCTCAATTTAGAATGTATGTAACACCATTGTCATCGGCTGAGGTAAAACATAATTTTAAAGTACTACAAGGTACTTTTGATATGTTTGATTATGATTGTCCCGATTGTGATATATTTGTTTGTGATATTAATGACTTTACTTATGATATTGTTTCCGAAACAACAACCATAAATCCAACGACAACTACAACAACAACATTAATATGAGTCAAAGCATAATTATAAAAAGTTTTAATTACGATGGTGAGGTTGCAAATATAATATTTAAACCTGATAATGATAATATTGTAATAAACTTGAGTATGGGGGAACCCTTAACTCTACCATGTCTATTTAACCCATCATTATTAAATCCACCAAGAGAAATCTATGGTACTTACACAATCTTGGTATTAAATGATCAATGTGTTGGGAGTGATTGTCCAAATATATTAAATGTTGTTAGACCTACTCCGACACCAACACCGACACCAACATTAACAAAAACACCAACACCGACACCAACTCAAACGGTTACTCCGACTGAGACCAAATATGTTTGTGTACCAACACCAACAATTACGGTAACTCAAACGATGACCCAAACGGTAACACCAACACCTCATCCGACGTGTACGGATCCATGTGGTTGTCCATCACCAAGTAGAACACCAAGGCCAAGTAAAACACCAAGACCAACACAAACCACAACAAGTGGATATTGTGTTGTTACCCAAACTCCAACATTAACATTAACGGCAACATTAACGGCAACACCTACGTTAACGCCAACATTAACTTTAACTCCAACATTAACTCAGACGATAACATCAACACCGACACCTACAGTTACTTCAACAAATACACCAACATTAACATTAATACCAATTGCGTCATTTTACATAACAACTGAAGATGGGGTTACAATTATTTCTGAAGGTGGAAGTGCATTAATCACAGAATAAAAGTATTTATAAATAAAAAAAAATAATGTCAGACATAAAAATATCACAACTCCCGTATATTGGTACAACAGGTTATACCGCAACCGATATTATACCTTTTGTAAATTATATAAACCCAACAGGAACAACTAGTGAAACTAAAATAGATGATTTAAAAGATTATATTTTAGAAAATTCATTTTTTTTACCATTAAGTGGGGGAACCGTAACGGGAGACACAATATTCCAAAGTGGTCTAACCGCCACTACAATGTCGGCAACAACTTATTACAATTTACCTATAGTTTCAGACACGTATTGGACATCAGGAACTACAGGAACTACATCAATTAAAGCGATTAATAGTACGGGGTTAGACTCTACGGGTAATCGGTCAGTTGCTTGGGGTAATCAAACTTTAGCTCTGGGGGATGATTCTACAGCGTGGGGTTATCTTACAACTGCCGGATGGAAAGGATTTACAGCATCATCGGTAGTTGCTGGTTTAATTACCATATCAGATAGCGTAGATTATTCTACTGAATTTACAAGTGGAACCGTACTGTTAGACAGTACTCAATACACATATAACACAGTTACATTTAGTTTTCCAAATTTTACAATTCAATTAAACGATACTACCGTTAATACTGGAACATATGTCGCCGATTTCTCAAATTTAAATAGTCCGTTAGCTACAGTTACTGTAGGTAATGGTGCTCACTCCGCTGGGAACAGTACTAAAGCGTTAGGTAATTACTCCCACGCAGAAGGTTCTGGAACTTTAGCAAGTGGTTATTATTCACACTCAGAAGGTAGATTAACAATTGCAATAGGAAATGGTTCTCACTCAGAAGGTAATTCAACAATTGCAATCGGAAATCGTTCTCACTCAGAAGGTGCTAGTACAACGGCATCTGGCACATCATCACACGCAGAAGGTAGATTAACAACATCTTCGGGTTCATATTCTCACGCCGAAGGTAAAGAAACTGTTGCCCATGGTATTTATTCGCACGCAGAAGGTAATAATACCGTAGCATCTGGATATTCATCCCACGCCGAAGGTTATCAAACAAATGCCTCCGGATATTCATCCCACGCAGAAGGTTATGGTACCATTGCGTATGGTGATTATTCACACGCTGAAGGTGGTGCAACTCAATCGTCTGGAAACACATCTCATGCAGAAGGTGACCACACAATAACATTCGGAGCATTTTCTCACGCAGAAGGATTTTATACTAAAACCGGTGGTAACAACGGATATTTAGCAATATCAGTATCGTCTGGTTTAGTTACTTTATCTGGATCATATGGAGATGTGTCAACCGATTATCCTGCAGGGAATTATTTATATCTTAATGATTATAATTATGATGGTATTTACGCGACAACAGCATTTATAATTGATTCGACATCGTTTAATGGGACTGAAACTGAAATTCTATTAGTAGATATTAGCGTAACAACCACAACCGCAGTTGTCGGAAACATAAATCTAGACCCAGACTATTGGACCGGTGATCAGGTGTATGGTGCTTCATTTTCACACGCAGAAGGTTATTATACAAAATCCATTGGAGTTCAATCCCATGCAGAAGGTAGTGGTACCGTAACAGCCGGCGGTGGTTCTCACGCAGAAGGTAGTAACACACGATCGTTACGTACTTTTTCTCACGCCGAAGGTATTGGAACTATTGCATCTGGATATGGTTCTCATGCAGAAGGTGATACCACAACTGCATCTGGAGATAGTTCCCACGCAGAAGGAGGTGAAACTGTTGCCTATGGTTACGCATCACATGCAGAAGGTTCTCAGTCAACATCATTTGGAGATAGTTCTCACGCAGAAGGTCAAGGTACACTCACAATTGGACAATGTTCTCACGCTGAAGGTAATTTAACGACGGCCGGGTGGCGAGCATTTACTGTAACATCAGTAGTGGCAGGTTTAATAACTATATCGGATAACGTAGATTACACAGCAGCATTTACTAGTGGTGAAGTAATATTAGATAATATAAAATATACAAATAATGCCGTTGTATTTATTTCACCAAATTTTACAATTCAATTAAATGATACCACAGTTAATTCTGGGACATATGTATCCGATTTCACAAATTTAAATAGCCCATTAGCGAGTTATATTACCGGAACTGGAGCACACGCAACAGGTAATGGTACTAAAGCGTTAGGTGATTTTTCCGAAACGGGTGGTGATACTACGTTAGCATCTGGTTATGGATCACATGCAGAAGGGTTTTCGACTCAAGCCACAGGAGACGCTTCCCATGCAGAAGGTAATAATACCATATCCTCCGGAGATCATTCCCATTCCGAAGGTTTTACTACAATCGCATTCGGATCATATTCACACGCTGAAGGTAACCAAACAACGGCAGACGGTCAATATAGTCACACAGAAGGATTTAGTTCTCAAACAATTGGATCTAATTCTCACGCAGAAGGTAATAGTACAATCGCATCTGGAATTAATTCACACGCAGAAGGATATGGTGGTGAAACTGTAGGTAATAGTTCACACTCAGAAGGTTATATAACAACCGCGATTGGTGATTATTCCCATTCAGAAGGATACGGAACCGTATCAGGTTGGAGAGCATTTGTAGTAACATCAGTAGTAGGTGGGTTAATTACCATTTCAGATAATGTGGATTATACCTCTCAATTCACTTTGGGTGGAGGTGAAGTCATATTAGATAATAATTTATACACTTATAACACAATTTCATATTCATCACCAAACTTTACAATACAATTAGATGATGTTACGGTTACCACTGGTAGTTATGTTGCGGATTACACTAATTTAAATAGTGGGTTGGCAACAATAGTCTTAGGTACGGGTTCTCACACTGAAGGGAATTCAAATAGATCGACGGGAGATTATAGTCACGCCGAAGGACAAGGGACGACTTCTATCGGTCAAAGTTCACATTCTGAAGGGTTTTTAACAAAATCAATTGGAATTGCATCTCACTCTGAAGGTAGTGGTACTACCGCTAGTGGTTCGTATTCACATTCGGAAGGTGTAGGTACAATCGCCAGCGGTAACACATCATTTATCCATTCAACCAATTCAGTTGTTGGTGGAGATAGAAGTGTGGTGTTAGGTGGACAAAATATTACAGGTTCAACAAATGATACGGTTTATGTGCCTTATTTGAACTTAAATTATGTACCAACACTTAATAATTCAAATACGGAAATTTTAAGTAGAAATTCATCAAATGGTGATGTTGAATACACCCCACTAAGTGCATTTACAAGTCTTGATACGTATGTCACTGGATATACATATTCTCCAACTACAAATACATTTACTATAGAACAAAATCAAGGACAACCTAACATATCGGTATCGTTTGATAGTGTGTCTGGTTTAACAGTCAATGGAGATTTAACAGTCACTGGTAATACATTGATGAATTCGGTTAGTGCAACTACAATGTCAGCGACGACTTATCAAAATTTACCAACCGATGTCTTTGTAACAGGTGGAACATACACATCTGGAAACGCAATATTTACTAACAATACAGGTGGTACTTTTACCGTAAGTGGGTTTACTGTAGGTGGTGGTGGAGGTCAAATATTTTACTTAAATTTATCACAATCACAAAACGGGAATAGATTATTAAGTACGACCGCTAGTACTGCGTCAGAACAAACGAGTGGTGTTACCATTAATAATGGTGTGACAGGTACTATTGCATCTTTTCAATCACAACCATTAAACATAATATTATTACCAGGTGGTATTTGGAGTTTTTATTTACATTCATATAAAGAGAATACAAACGCATCTTTTAATATATTTGTTGAATTGTATAAGATAACAAGTGGTGGGACTCAAACGTTGTTATTCGCAACCGACCCCACACCTGTAACGACTAATTCACCTACTCCGTCAATGCAACTTACTGATGGTTATTTCAGTGGAACGTCATTGAATGTTAGTGATAGTGTGGTCGCGGTGGTTAGGGCAACTAATACAGGCAACCAATCACACACAATAACTTTGGTCACTGAAGGTTCACAACATTATTCATATGCGGTTTCAACAATACCAACACAACAAGGTTTAACCTGCGATACTTTAAGTGGTTGTAGTGTTATTCAAACAATTCAAACTAATATTTCAAATAAGTTTGATAAAAGTGGGGGAACAGTATCGGGGGACACAACATTCACAAATGGATTAACCGCAACTACAATATCGGGTACAACATTTTATGGTGACGGAACAAACTTAACAGGTGTTGTTAAAGGTTCAGGTACAACAAATTATATACCAAGATGGACAGGAACAACAGGATTAGGTAATAGTTCAATTACAGATGATGGAACTACCGTAGGAATAGGTGGGGGAGCAGCCGTTACAAAGTTATATGTACAAGGTGATGGTACTCAAACTTATGCAATACAAGCAACAACACCTGCGGTTGGAGGATATGGTGTTTATTTTTATAGTTATAATGGTGGAAAATTTGAAGGTTTTGGAAATGGAAGTTCTGCAACAAGTTACGGTGTATTTGCAACGGCACAAGACAGTATAACAAATATAGGCGTATATGGTATTGCTAGTGTTGATAGTTATGGTGCAACTACCAATATTGGTGGACGTTTTTTAGCACAATCAGCTACTAACAATTATTCATTACAACTTGAGGATGGTACAGAAGGACTTAATAAAGTGTTGATATCCAAAACCTCTGATGGTAAATCCAATTGGAGTTCAAATTTAACAGGGTTAACATCAGTATCCGCAACAACAGTAAGTGCAACAACATTAACTTTAGTTTCTGCGAATGTACCACCAACCCCATCTGTCTCAACACCATTCATTGATGATTATACTAGGGGTACCCTTTCCCCAGGAGGAACACCATCCCTAACATACACAAACACAAATACAGGTACAGGAAATGCCACAATAGTAACTAATTATTTGAATATTGCTAATGGGGGTACTGCCGGACAATCTTACACAACAGTTCCTCTTTCAGGATTTGGTTCACCATTTAACCCAACATTATCAAGTAATAACTCATTATCTACAATTGAGTGGACTTTCAATTTAAGGACTAATAGAGCGTCAATATTTGCGGGATTTGGGGCTTCCTCATACGCAGGGGCGGTTGTGTTAGCAGGATCAAACACTAACTTACAAAGTACGGGTAGTGGTTACGCATTAGTCTATGGTACGACAGGTACACGAAATTGGAAACTTGTTAAATATAATAATGGTCTTGCGGGGACTCAAACAGATATTATTACTGGTGGTCTTTTCGCAGGTAACACAAATTATGTCAGTGCTAGAATTGTATACACTCCATCAACAAATACTTGGTCATATTACTTTAGAGATGATGGAGCATCTGCATGGGGTGATCCAACAACAACAAGTACATTAATAGGTTCTGCGGTTGATAGCACATACACCTCAACACTTATGAGTGTGTTTGGGGTATTCTTCAATTACTCTACTGCAGCATCACAAAATTTACAATTTGATAATTTAAGAGTACAACAAAGTGTAAGTGCAAGTGCAACTACTATAGACCAATTAACATTAAAAAATAATAGTGGTACTGAGGTTTTCAAAGTAAAAGATGACGGTACAACAACTATCGCAGGAACTGTAACATCGTCAATCGGTTTCTTTGGGTCTTTTTCAGGTACTTACACAGGTAATGGAAGTTCTTTAACTTTAGGTCAATCAGGTATAATGGTTACGGGTACCTCCCAATTAAATCTTACAAGTGCAACAACTGCGTTGACTTTAATTCCAGGTTTATCAACAACATTTACAGTTTCGGGTCAAACAATGGTCTACATACAGACAAATGGTGGTGTTAATACACTTGCAACAACTTCAACAGGTGGTTCGGCATTAGATGTTGCGATTTTAGTTGATGGTGCGGTATTATCAGCAGGTGGATATCAAAGAATGTATGCGGATAACCCAACGGCAGCGGCACTTGCTAACGTTACGAACTGGGTTGCCAATTGGAATACTTCAGTAATACTTACTTTAGCCGCAGGATCACATACAGTTGAAGTGGATGCGGTCTATGTTCAGGGATCTTCCGCATCTGTTAGTGGGATTGCCAATTCAATAAAACAAGGAACATTAACAGTAATGGTTTTAAAAAATAATTAATATGAATTATACAGATTGGAATATATTAGTAATAACCCTTTATCAAAACGGGGTAACAATACATAAAAGTTCAACCATGAGAGTTGACATTGAAAAGATGGATAGTTTAATGGTTAAAACATTATTGATTGATGTTTTATTTATGATGACATCCGAAACTTTTAAAACTCAAACTAACTCAGATTTACCCTTAAATTGTAATAATTGGGATGAAATGAGTCTATCGTTATTTTTATATGATAATGAATATAAAAATATTATTTTAAACAGATCAGAATTTACAAGTGACTTACTTGAATCAAATGATTTTTTATATAACAAATATATTGAATTATTGGGAATAGTATAAGTAAATCTTACTTAGGTTTACTATTTGATCTAATGTAAATATTTATGGTATATGTTAGTATTACAAATTGATAGTATCACAGGAACAACATTACCCTATATTATATATGTGTGTGACGTATATGGAAATCAATGTGCGGTTCTATCATACATAAACACTCCAATACCTCCATCAATAACGTTAAACATACCTTCCCAATTTAATAACGTTCCGGCAATAGGAATTAAAATAATTGACGCAAATGGTTGTGAAGAATTTTCCATATTAAATTGTGGTGAGGGATCTTTTTGATGGTCAAAAATAACATCGTAAATAATTCACACCAATTATAATCCACAATAAGATTTTGGAATTATATAGGTGTTGATATTTATTATCAAATGCCGTATCAAATAACATTAACAGTATCGACAGGAACACCACCATATAATATTTTTGTATGTGATGTAACAAACACGTATTGTTATTATGCGACGACATTTGGTGGGGGGACAACGACTTTTTATTCCCCATCACCATTAGATGAAACAACCCCAATTTTAGTAAAAATAATAGATTATCAAAATTGTGAAACATTCCAATACTATCAATGTGTTCCAACTAATACCCCAACCCATACACCAACATTAACCCCAACCGTAACGGGTCCTTGTACTTGTTGTTGTCTTGCGGTTAGTTGTAATAATATCAATGGGGGATCTTTTACATATACAGATTGTTTTGGAAATGTAATTGGTAATGTTCTTGTTGCCGGTAATTCAATTGTATATTATTGTGGTAGTAATGTAACAAATTTAAATAATGTTATTTTAAATTATGGGTTACCATGTATTGATAATAGTTGTGTTTTACCAATACCAACCTTAACCCCAACACCAACGGCAACATTAGCCTCTACATCAACGCCAACACCAACGACTACATCAACTAATACCCCAACATTAACTCAAACGTTAACTTCAACGCCTACAAACACCCCAACATTAACTCAAACGTTAACTTCAACGCCTACTAACACACCTACGTTAACACCTACTAATACCCCTACATTAACACAGACATTAACTCAGACGTTAACACAGACACCTACAAACACACCTACAAACACACCTACGTTAACTCAGACATTAACACCGACTCAGACATTAACACAAACTTTAACACCGACTCAGACATTAACTCCGACTAACACACCTACGTTAACACAAACTGTAACTTCCACCCCTACTAATACACCAACGTTAACAAAAACATTAACACCAACACCAACTAATACTCCGACTTTAACACAGACATTAACTCCAACTAATACCCCTACGTTAACAAAAACATTAACGCCTACCCCTACTAATACTCCGACGTTAACAAAAACATTAACGCCTACCCCAACTAATACTCCGACGTTAACTAAGACTTTAACACCAACCCCAACTAATACGCCGACATTAACTAAGACTTTAACGCCTACACCAACCAACACACCTACGTTAACTCAAACTGTTACCCCTACACCAACCAACACTCCGACGTTAACTAAGACTTTAACACCAACGCCAACTAATACACCAACGTTAACTAAGACTTTAACTCCGACCCCTACCAACACACCTACGTTAACCCAAACGTTAACCCCAACCCCTACTAATACGCCTACGTTAACCCAAACGTTAACCCCAACTAATACTCCAACTTTAACACAGACATTAACACCAACGCCAACCAATACTCCTACATTAACAAAAACATTAACCCCAACACCAACCAATACAACTACATTAACTCAAACATTAACCCCAACCAACACACCTACGTTAACTAAGACTTTAACCCCTACACCTACTAACACTCCGACGTTAACTCAAACTGTAACGTCTACTCCGACCAACACACCAACATTAACTCCAACGTTAACAAAAACTTTAACCCCAACACCAACTCAGACTGTAACTCAGACTGTAACTCAGACTGTAACTCAGACTGTAACTTCTACGCCAACTAATACTCCGACGTTAACTCAAACGTTGACAACAACTCCTACCAATACTCCGACGTTAACAAAAACTTTAACCCCAACACCAACGTTAACTCAAACTTTAACTCAGACGTTAACTCCAACGCCTACATTAACACAAACCGTAACTTCTACACCAACAAATACTCCGACCAACACACCAACATTAACTCAGACTTTAACACCTACTAATACTCCGACGTTAACACAAACAGTAACTTCTACACCAACTAATACCCCTACATTAACACAGACTTTAACACAGACTTTAACTTCAACCCCAACTAATACTCCGACATTAACATTAACACCAGGATCAACACCTACTCCTACACCTACAATTACATTAACCTCAACACCTACTAATACTCCGACATTAACAGGAACATTAACACCAACCCCTACTAATACTCCAACATTAACTCAGACGGTAACAAAAACTTTGACACCAACACCTACTAACACACCAACGTTAACTCAAACTTTAACTCAGACGTTAACTCCAACACCTACAAATACTCCTACGTTAACTCAGACTTTAACTCCAACTCCGACTAACACACCTACATTAACTAAGACCTTAACACCAACGCCAACTAATACATCTACATTAACTCAGACTTTAACTCCAACTAATACTCCTACATTAACTAAGACTTTAACACCAACTCCGACTTTAACCCAAACTTTAACTCCGACTAATACTCCTACGTTAACACAAACTTTAACTCCGACCCCAACTAATACTCCTACGTTAACCCAAACTTTAACCCCAACCCCTACTAATACACCTACATTAACTCAGACATTAACTCCAACTAATACTCCGACATTAACGCAGACTGTAACTTCTACACCAACTAATACACCTACGTTAACAAAAACTTTGACACCAACACCTACTAACACACCAACGTTAACCCAAACTTTAACGCCTACACCTACTAATACACCAACATTAACTCAGACGGTAACAAAAACTTTGACACCAACACCAACAAATACTCCTACGTTAACCCAAACTTTAACTCAGACGTTAACTCCAACACCTACATTAACTAAGACCTTAACACCAACACCAACAAATACTCCGACTTTAACCCAAACGTTGACACCTACTAATACACCTACGTTAACAAAAACTTTGACTCCAACTCCTACTAACACTCCGACTTTAACACAAACATTAACTCCTACTCCGACTAATACTCCTACGTTAACTAAGACTTTAACACCAACACCAACAAATACTCCAACATTAACTCAGACGTTAACGCCTACGCCAACTAATACACCTACGTTAACTAAAACTTTAACACCTACACCAACTAATACACCTACGTTAACCCAAACGTTAACGCCTACCCCAACTAATACCCCAACAAAAACTTTAACACCAACACCAACATTAACCCCAACACCAACGTTAACAAAAACTTTAACACCTACTCCTACTCCAACATCAACATCAACATGTTTTAGTTATACTTTAACAAATACTGGTGGAAATTTTGGACCAAGTTCCGTATACACATTTACACCTTGTTGTACCAATATTAATTCATCACCAGTAACTTTAAATCCGCTCGGAGTCGAGTTTACCGAAGTTTGTTCAAGTACAGTACCTGTTTTAACATCTGGGTTTGGATCTATCACTTTAAACGGTACTTGCGAGTATTGTGGAACATGCTATTGTTGGGATTTAACTAATAACAATGACGAGTTGACCACATTTACTTATGTTAATTGTTCAGGGGATACCGTATTGCAAGATGTTAATGTTGGGTCGACAATATCCGTTTGTTCTTCAAGTTATATATCATCAACTGCAATAACAACAGCTACTCGTAGAGGAAATTGTTCAGGTGGAGTTTGCCCTACACCAACACCAACACCTACTAAGACTTTAACTCCTACACCGACTAATACTCCTACATTAACATTAACAAAAACATTAACGCCAACACCAACATTAACAAAAACATTAACACCAACTCCGACTAATACTCCAACTTTAACACAGACATTAACCCCAACGCCAACAAACACCCCAACTTTAACTAACACTCCAACTCCTACGTTAACTCCGACGTTAACGCCAACAAGAACACCTACATTAACTCCGACGTTAACGCCAACTAAAACATTAACGCCAACGCCCACTAGTACTGTACCAGCATTTGTTGGTTTATCCGCTTGTGACCCAATATTTTCAATAGGTAATAATCCCGGGGTTGGATATAATTATTTTTCTTATAAAGTGTCAACAAATTTAACTCAGAAGATTCTGACACCAATTGTTATTTCATACAATATAGCTCGAACAAACAATAGATTTTGGTTAGAAAATGGTAGTTCATCTACGGTAACACAAATTAGGGAATATAGTTTAGTAGAAAGCCCATACAGCGTATCATTAATTAGAACGATACCGGTTAATAATACCTCAGTGGGGGTTGGATATAATGGATATTTCGCGCTGAATAACAC
>Ga0209296_1000311_pt1 | contig 41573 bp, 42 predicted proteins | sample S_130206_EF_Meta_FD_187319 | JGI IMG/M metagenome (GOLD analysis project Ga0209296, IMG submission 187319) | Freshwater microbial communities from Lake Simoncouche, Canada to study carbon cycling - S_130206_EF_MetaG (SPAdes) (version 2) | ecosystem: Environmental > Aquatic > Freshwater > Lake ... | reverse complement strand
AACCGGAGTAACCCGATCATGCGCTTGGTCTAGGTTTAGGTAGATACCGAATGCCGTGCTATCCGCGTTTCGCCCTAGGAGCCCGCCCCACGCGGCCCGCTCCTTAGTTCCGGCCTTTGTGAAACTCGCAACCTGAGCCTCGATGTTAGCCAAGTTCAGCCCGCGCTTTTCAAGACCGAGGAATGCCTTGGCCCGAATCTGCATATCCCTAGGGGCCCCGTTTTTGGGGTCAGCAATGCGCGTCAGGAATTCCTTCGTAGAGTGGTAAGCACCCATCCGAACAAGCTCTTTAAAATTCAGATCGCGGAGATCAGATGAGTCGCCAGCTTCGGCGGCGGTTATTGCATCGGCGTACTCTCCAACGAGTGATTTACTATCCAGGCTGACAAGCCTCTCGATCCCTGGTGAAACCGATACGACGGCATTCTGGGCCGACGCTGCCCTAGTTTCATCTGCCTTTGCTGTATGGGACAAGTAAGCCCGATCCGCCTCGGAATCCTCCATCGAAACCATCTGGTCATCCGATAGCCCACCTTTAACTTGAATGAAACGGCGTTTGATTCGCTGAACCTGTGGACTACTCTTCTTGCGCTCTACTTTTCCTCCTTTGAGTCCCACGGATGCCTCCGCCCCTGCGGTAGTAGCTGGAGAAAGAATAATCTCCTTGCCCGCTACTCGCTGTGCAACTTCCGCCATCTTACCTCTCACATCTGCAATGACTTCGTCAGGGGATGTTTCCTCCCCGAGGAGTTCAAGTTGTTCTTCAAGCTTTCGGTAGATAACCGCAGAGAGATTTTTTTCAGGTGTTGAAACGTAATCGTATGCGAGTCGTTCGGTATCGCTTAAAGAATCTGCGAGAGTAGCCAGCGCCTCCTCGATGCCTTGAGAGCCCGCTATTTCAGAGGTGCGTTTTTTTTGCTTCTCTATTTTTTGCTTCTCTTCGTCAGTTAGTTCTCCGCGAGATACTGAATCCTGCGTCTCAGATTCAGATTCTTCTTCCCCCTGCTGTACGTTGTATGGAGACGACGACTCGCTCAATGATACGCCCTTGCCTTTGCCCTCGCCTCCCTTAATGCTATCTCCTAGGGATTCCCCGCCTTCGTTCTTTGCATCTAAAGATAGTTTTTTGCGAAGTTTATCGAATGTGAACGCGGCACCTGCGACTTGATCTAGGGAGCTTTTGTGTTTTTGAGGCAGCACAAAAAACTTAAAGGTGCCGTTCAGTTTTTTAACCGTGCGGTTTACGAGTGCGGTCTCTTTTTTATTTTGAGCCCGCCCTTCAAGGGCTAGCCCTGCAATTTTCGATACCTCCACCCCAGAAACAAAAAGCTCGGCGGTCTTTTTTACTAGGTTCGCATCTCCGTCTTCTTTCCCGAAGGCGGCAGAGAGGGCGTTGATAAACTTATTCGCGGCGGTCATGTTAAAGTGGTCAATGCCATCGGGGCCTATCCCGCTCATCTTGTCACTTCCCAGATACGACGCGACGCTTTGGAGCCATTTACCATTAAACAATGAAAAGATAGCTTGTGCCGCAGGAGGCAGCTTTGAAGCGGCGTCGGCAGCAGATGCACTCGCGCTAGTTTCGTTTACTTCTCGTGCCTGGTTGTTTGCAACCGACCTTTGAAGCCTAAGATTGTTCAGCTCTGGGGACTTATTGTAATCATCTCTAAACGTGCCCTGACGTTCAGCTAAGTCGGCGGCTGTGTAGGTGCCGATGTTTACCCCATCCTCTTCATAATCGACCGCATCGACCACGGAGTAGTTTTTACCTTCGACTGGAACAACACTCACTCCTGCTGGAACTTCAACGCTGTTGGGGATTCGCACTTCCACCCCTTGATCCATAGCGCGGAGCACATTTCGTTTGGCTGTTTTCCTTGTGGCGGTAGTTGCGAGGTTCGGGGCATACTCGTGCCATGAGCGAGGGACTATCTCTCCAGCAGCGTTTGTGAAAAGCTGCGTAAAAACCTTAAAAGGCGCTTTGTTTATTCTGTCCTTGTGTGGGTTTTCGAGAATCTCCACGCCATCTTCATCAACATCGCCAGTTACCTTGAGTCCTGCTGCTTCCAAGTTCACCTGTTTGAGCTTGAAATCTTCTACTATGTCGCCCGATGCGTCTGCTTCGGCTTGGGTGGCAAAAAAGTCGCGGTCGCCCTGCAATAAGTTTACAATGGCTCCGTCACGGGTCGGGGCTGGGCTGCTATTATCGTATGTGGTGTTAGAGACTGTGGATTGGGCGATCTTTTTCTCCCCCTCCTTTGTTGCCACTACAACCCCGCCGTCTCTAGTCCTTTTGACGAAGGTGCCCGATGTCACTCCGTTGGTAATTATGTCCCCTACCTTCAAACCCCTTACGAAAGCCTGATCCTGCTCTGGGGTGCGGCTGTCCAAAAGTTTCTGCCGCTCGCTCTTTTTTTCCGCTTCACTTTTGTCGTGAGCTTCTTGCATCTCTTGGAGCTTGACCTCGACAGGACTCGGAGCTGGCTCTTCTTCTGGCTCTAGGTCTTCTTGATCTTCCACTTCTGGTTCAGCTTGCTCAGTGACTGGTGCGGGTGTTGCAGCTTCTGCGACAGGGAGGGGCTTGAGCTTAAAGTCTTCTACGAGATCGCCCGATGCGTCCGATTCGGCTAGAGTCGCAAAAGGGTCAACGGGCTCTTTGGTTACAGGGTTATTACTAGAAGGTAATGCCGCCCTGCGGACACCTTGAAATACATCGTAGAGTTCTGACTCTCTCCCATATTCGGCCCCAGGAGTTTCAGTTGGAAGGTAGTCAGTTGATAACGTGGCAGCGGTTGCCTTAGCGACCTCGACAATCTGATCCTCCTCGACCCCGCTATCCCTTAAGTCCTTAATAAGGTCATCCGCCGCATCAGACGGAATGCCCGCCTCGACGACAGCCTTCTTTGTCGCTCTCTGATTTGCAGCCTGAATCACTGATTCATTGGTGCTAAGATCAAGTTTAGTAAGAGTTTTGTCGTCTTGTTCTTTGTCCGGTATGCCGTCCCCGTCCTTGTCGTCAAGCTCCCCTAGGGCCCTCGCTCTTGCTGTCTCAGCTCGATCAATGAGCGTGGCTCCCTCTTCATTGTTTGGAAAAATCAATAGCTTCCCATTGGAGACGACGCCGCTCTTAGCCGCTGCGAGTTTATCCAGCGTTTCCTGCGGTGCATTTTCTACTGACCACCCTGAGTCCCCCGTCTTTTCAATGGTCCATCGACGCATGGTGACTCCGTCAATGTCAACCGAATCGTTATCGTAGAGAAGTTCCCCAGATGGGATTTTTTCTTCTGCTGTGGAGTTCTCGGTAAAGTCTGTCTTTCCCGTCTCGGGATCGGTAAACTTTTGCATAACCGCACTACTGGTCATGGGAGCGTGCTGGGCAAGCCCACCAGCCCCACCAATGGCGCTGCCAATAAGTGACCCCGCCGCCATCGCGTTCATGCGCTCCCGCTTTGCCATTTCACTATCGATGCCTCCAGGGCCATAATGGTTCGGGTCTTTTTCGAGGTTAGCTAGTTGCTCAAGGTAAGTCTGCGGCAACTCTTCCAACGGGCCTTCTACTGCAAGCCCCTTTGCAACGCCCTTCCCTAAGTCCTTAAGGAGCGACGCTTCTCCCTCTTTCGCAACTGATTTGACGGCATTAACGCCGAACGCCCGTCTAACAAACGGGGCACCAATAATTGAATCACTGAGGCCCTCGATCATACCAGCAGGGATTCCGTACTTCAATGCTAGACCAGCGTCTTCGGTTTCTCCGTAGATTGATCCAGCCTCCATGCCGATACCTGTTGCAATGTTGCCTGCTGCGACACCCGCTACGGGAGCCATTTGAGCTTTGGCTATCTGCCCTAGGGAACCTTCAGCGGCTTCCCTGGTGAACCCACCTTCCATGAGCCGACGTGCCGCCCACTTCATTCCACCACGGGAAGCGACTGCGTTAGCGACTGCTGCTGCTGCCGCCTCCTCAGTTAGTCCTGAAGCGATTCCTTTTTGCATGGCGCTAGTTATGAAGCCCTTCGCAAGCTGCTTACCCGCTATACCTCCTGCGCCACCCAATGCAATCGTCGGGAGGAGTTGAGGAGCCTGCTGCAAGAAAGTTCCATAGGCCCACTTTGCAGCGTCACCCACGTCTTCGATGTCAGAGAATTCGCCCATGCCTGCCTCTTTATTGGCGAGGGCAGCGGCCCGCATATTTTCGTTAAAGCCTTCGAGCCCCCACTTCTTAACCCCCTCGACTTCGGCTATGTCTCCAGCGAGACCCAATGCGCCATACCCAAGTCCTTGAACTTGGTCTACGCCCGCACCTATCATCTTGCCCGTGAACTCTCCTGCGGTGAGGGGAGGTTTAATGTATTCCTCTATATCATTGATTATCTCGCCTTTGGAATTCGTATAGGTTACGTTAGACGGTTGGTCGTCAGTTTGGGGTTTGGGGAGTTCGCCCCAACCCAACTCCTCGCGTGTCGCCGGAATCCAGTCTTTATCAGTTAGCATTTTATTTAAAGTAGGGTAAGCCTTTAGATTCCCGCTCCCGAGCGTGCTTAATTGCTTTCTCTGTTATAGATTTCATCAACTTAGGATTTTCTGATTGCATTTTGTCTGGCGGTACGCTTAGAAGGTATTGAAGTTCTGTTTGATTGATTGTAGGAACCATTGTAGGGATTTCTTTCTCCCCATCTCCCCAATCAACCCCAATAGAAATTTCACTTGAGACCTGCTTTGGATCGTCAAACCGTTTATGAACGCCAAGAAATCCTGTCGATTTCTTTGACCCGTCTGCTCGTATGTCTTTATCGTTAGGAACCCATGAAGGTTCATTAACTGGAACTGGGTCACTTCCCCTTTTAGCAATCATTTCCTGGTCTTTACGGATTTGTTCGACGGTTGGAAGATTCATTTTGCCCCTTGCGAAGTCATTTCTGCTATCAGGACCTAATTTATTAAGGGCTTCAGTCATGGTATCAATTTTTGGAATGTTTAGGTTATAGCCCGCGACTCCAGCTCCGAATTCAGCGGCCCCTGAAGCCGCGTTTACTGCTTGAAATGGAAGGTCTGAAATGGTGTTCCCTATTGATTGAGTAGCCTCTCCTAGCCCCCTAGTAACTTTTCCCACGGCCCTTCTCACTCTTTGACCCGACTCGCCCGCACCAGTAAATTCACTCTTAGGTTTTTCAGTCTCAGTTTTAGGTGAGGCTGCTAAGTCAACTCTTACCATTTCAGGGGACCCTGATTTTCCCTTTTCTACAAATTGTTCCATTACATTTGGGTCCTCTGTCGCCCTCACCAGAGCTTTTTTACCGCCTATACCCATAAAGAATGGGAGGCCCGCTGTTTCAGGATTTGAAAGCCACGCATTCTTTTGTGAGTTATCGTTAAAGGTGGGGGCATACTTAATCGCCTTCTGCTGTATTTGACTTTGCAGTTCAGAGATTCTTGCGCCGAACTGATCGGAAGTTACACCCCCGTAGGATGCAGCTCCAACCGCCCGAGCGTTTTCAAACTCACTCTTTTGTTTAGAGAGCCGCCCGACCCCGAATCCATATTGACTCGTTTCTGTGGGGATTCCGTTTAGTTGAGCAAGTTGAGCAAGAGCGTTATCGTAAACTGCTTCTTGACCTGGGAGAGGCTCTCCGTTGGCGTCAGTAGCGTTTTTTAAAACCCCTTGAATTTCTCCCGTCCGTTTCACTAGGTCTACTGGCTCTTTCCCGCGAAGTGCCGCCGTTTGTTTTGCCTTGTAAGCTCCAAGTGCTACCTCCCAAGGTGCATCTGGGCCTATCGTAACTTCGCCGTCCACTCCCGTAAACGACACGCCCTCTTTTTGGATTTTGATGATCTCATCCATTTCTCGGGCCGTTCGGAAACCGCCGTTCGTTTTTGCGAGCGTAGCAAAAATAGTCCCCACTTGATCCCTCGGAATCCCATAATTATCCTCGACGTGCGAACTCAGTTTTTCCAAATACGCGGCCTTCCAAGCGGTGTGAATCGCGGCATTTTCTCCCTTTTCTCCATCTTTGCCGTAGTTATTGGCTTTGAACGAGGCTTCAATATCCCGTACATGCCCTACACCTTGATTAAAAACTTCTCCGAGGGTTGCTTTTCGTGCCTCTTCCCTTACCGGCTGGGCCTCAGTAAATTGAGTCTTCTCCACTGCGGGGATCGAATCAAAAACCCCTATCTCTGAAACAGGTTTCGCAGAATTAAAAACTTGTGCCTGCCCTACGTCTTGTTTGAGTCGAGCCCATCGAATGCTTTCAGGCGAATCGTCTAAACGCGGGGGCGCTGCGATTTCTTGAACCTTTTCAGGCGGCAGAGCTTGACCTGAGAGTTTTTTGGCATTTTCAGGAAGACCATCAAACAAGTTTTCAGTTTTTAAGTCGCTATTAAGTGTATCTATTAAGTTCCAAGCCATAATTTAGTCTTCTTTGTTGGTGTTAAAAAAAGATGATTTTTTATCCGAGTCCATAGGGGTGTAGCCAGAGGTCATGCCAAGAGTCTGCAAGCTCAATTTCTTAGAGATAAAGTCAGCATATCTGCCCCCGCTCGCTATACTGTTACTAGTTGAAGCCTCGCCTAGCGCCCTTTGAGCCATTGCATTACGATAATTCGTATCGGCCTTCATTTGCTCTATTTTTGCCGTCATCTCGGTCAACTTTGTCGGGAATAACGCATCCTCTAGCTCATTTTCGAGCGACTGCTTCTTATTGTCGAGGGACTGCTTCTCCCTGAGAAGCGGCTGATTCTGTGCATCCTGAGTCATCTTATGCGTTGACTCCATAGCCTTTTGAGCCTTCCCTCCCATGTCCCAGTCCCACTGGGCATAGTTTGGGATTTGCTGTTCTACTACTGGTTGTGGGCTAACTCCGAGGCTTCCGAATGGCATAATGTTTTATAGTTTGATTGTTTAACGACCAGGTATCCCTGAAATATTTAAGTCCTGCATCGAGGTAGCCCCTTTTTGCTGTTGGGCCGCGTAAGTGGAACTGTTTGCACCCCCTGAGAAGGCCCCTCCTGAGAAGGCTCCCCCGACAAAAGCTCCTATGAGAGAGCCCCCGATAGAAGATACTGTGTTTCCTATAATGTTAGCAGTAGCTAGACCACTTTGCAATTCCCTATTGGCACTAGCATACGCGTTTGCAAGCCCTTGCGAAGCAATACCAACCTTGACGTTCGTTCTGTCTGTGACTGCGCCGACTTTTCCAGCCATGTAATCACGGAGGACTTCGGATTGTTGCGTGTAAGATTGAGAGAGCCCTGCATTGCGTGCTGACATCTCATTTGTTGCGGCGGTTCCTTTAGCCGAAAGCGTATTCCCTAGCGCGGTCATGCTATATTGCAGCCCCTCATTTTGAGCCGCTAACAACCCCATATTATTCTGGTGGTTGTACGAGTAGACCTGCTGGGAGTTAAGCCCGTTCGTGTTATACACGTCTGAGCCACCAACATGAGTCCCAGCTACTTCTTGGTTGTAAATCTGGCTCTGCAACGCCAATGCGCCTTGCTGCCCCCGTTGTTTTAGGTCCAGACTCGTAAACCCAAAGTCGCGAGCCACTCGGTTTGCCCCTAGCGCGCCCCAGCCGACTCCACTCTGCACCAGCCCTTCAGCTCCAGAGCGAGCTGACTGAAGTGCAATGTCCGCTGGTAGAATACCTTTTTGCAGTTGAAGGTTGTCTGCCCCCGCTTGGTCTTTTTGAGCCTGCCAATACGGATTCGCGTTGTTTATTAACTTCTGGCGGGTTGTTTGATTCTCGGCACTTATCTTATCCGCAAATGAAGTAAAATCACTAAGTCTACTTGAGTTGTACTTAAATGTCTCATCAGCGGATTCCGCCGCTAGATTTTGAGACCGCAAAGCAAACGAACTTGCGTTGGCGTCAGATTTTCCTGCAAGTGAGGCAACCGCTTCGTTGTATCGCAGAAGCGCGGTATCAGTATCCGAAGCATACTTATCGACGTTAGCGTTGAGCCCGCCTCCAAATTGTGCTGTCAGTTTATCCTGCGCGGGACGATAAGTTTTCAGTAACTTATTCGTGTCTTCAAACCCCTCCGCTGAAGCAGCTTCAAACTCCTTCTTTGAAGCAGACCAAGGCCCTTTGGGGGCTTTGGGCTTACCTCCGCCAAACCAGACTATGACGCCCGAAAGGATGGGATTGTTCTCGTGGTCAGTAAGTCGCATCGTTTTTGGATTTTGACGGCTTCGTAGATTCGAGCGGGATTGTCTCGCCTACTCCACGCGACCAAAGGCAACGCATAGGGGACAAAACTAAAAGGGTTTTTTTGACTGATGCCACCATATATTGTGACAAACCAGCAATTCTGACGCGACCTATTGTATGTGTAGGAGGCATCACGCCACCTTTCTTCAGGGTCGTAAATGTCCACTGGGCGGGTGAGCAAAAAGAAATCCTCGGTGTTGACGACGACCCCATTCCACGCGGTAAGCCCGACCTCTTCCGCGAAGGATCGCGTCTGCGGGTAGCGCCTGTATAAATTAAGGATTTGGAGTTCAAGTTCACGGTTCACGCTGCTGTTGCTCTTGGCACCCATCCCGAATTAGTGTAGCTGCCTGTTGTGCCTGGCTGGGTGGCTGATTGCATCTGTGCGTATGATGAAAATCCTCCACCACCACCACTAAATGCGCCACCAGATATAGCGCCACCTACTGAACCCCCGATTGTTGAGATTGCGCCCCCGATCAGTTGGGCGCTTGCTAGACCACTCTGGAGCGTGCGGTTCGCACTAGCGTAAGAATTTGAAAGCCCTTGCGAGCTTACGCCAAGTTTGACATTCGTCCTATCCGTGACCGCACCTACTTTCCCCGAGAGGTAATCACGAAGGACTTCGGACTCCTGCGTGTACGCTTGGCTCAAGGCTGCATTGCGACTTGTCATGGTGTTTGTAGCCGAAGCCCCCTTTGTGGAGAGTGCGTTATTCAGTCCGGTCATGCTATATTGAAGCCCTTCATTCTGGGCTCCGAGAGCCGCCAAGTTATTTGCCTGATTGTTATTATACACTTGCTGAACATTAAGCCCATTCGTGTTATACACGTCGCCGACGCCGATTTGAGTCCCTGCGACTTCTTTATTGTAAATCTCATCGGACCACGCCAACATATTTTTCTGGGCTTGGTCTTTTAAATACATTGCGCCTAGCCCCAAGTCGCGACCAACTAGGTTTCTCCCTAGGGCGCTGCCGAGCGCCCCACTACCCAGGGAGCTTTGGGCCCCCGCACGCGCAGCCTGAGCCGTAGCGTCAGCCGAGAGAATGCCTTGTGCCGCTTGCATGTTATCGGTCGCCGCTTGCTGTTTTTGAGCCTGCCAGAGCGGGTTTGCGTTGTTAATTAAGTCTTGACGAGTTTTTTGGTTCTCTGCGCTAATCTTATCTGCAAACGCAGAAAATTCTTCAAATTTTGATTTATTATAATTAAATGTCTCATCAGCGGATTCCGCTGCTAGATTTTTAGACCGCAGAGCAAACGCACTTGCGTTGGCATCAGATTTCCCTGCAAGTTCGGATACCGATTTATTGTACGCGTAGATAGCTGCATCCGTGTCTTCGGCATACTTATCGACGTTAGCGTTGAGCCCGCCCCCGAATCTCGTTGTTAGTTTTTCCTGCGCGGGGCGATAGGTTTCGAGTAACTCATTCGTTTCTTTAAACCCCTCCTTAGAAGCGGCTAGGGATTCCTTCTTAGAAGCTGCCGTTGCTTTTGCAGCAGCCCTGTTCGCTCGGTCACTAGCTTCCGCTTGTTTATTTGCGCTATACATCGCAGCTCCTGCCGATGCAACTCCAGCAACAACCGTACCAATAGCTAAGGCTCCGACCGCAGCCCCAAGGGTTGGGAACATAAAGAACTGCTGCGGGTGTTTATTAAATAATACTTCTTCTGGATGGCGAGTAAGGCAACTAGGCATGGTTTAGGGCTCTATTAAATTAGGTTCAATAATTGTTGTGTGATTACGAGTCCACAAAGGCATCGCAGCTACGTCAGACTCGCTTAATAGGGGATTCGCTCGCATATCAACTATTTGTTCCGCGATCTTGTCTGGGTCTGTTTCGTCAGTTGCGTGAAACGAAGTCATTATTGTATCCTCGTGAGCAAAACCAAACCGCCGCGTACCCACTTCAGTTATCCCTGTAAACGGGGCTTTCATGTGCATGACATTACCCGACACGTCGCAAGTAGATATTTCCCCCATTGAGATCACAAACATGTGCTGGGTCTTGTGCAGAGCGCCACCAAGCAAAGTCCCCTTCGGGATAAACATTTCTCGCGCATATAAACCAGGTGTAAACCGATGGACGTATTTAAAATTAACCTGTTCGAGTTTAGTCAACTCAAGCTCCAGCTTATTGTAAGCTTCAATTTTAGGGCTTGAAGAAGGCGTGAGTTCCATGTTATTAACCTTAGCAGATAATACACCTACCGCAATGAATTTATCTTCCTAGGGCTCCAAATCTGAGACTTGAAAAAATCTTGAGCGACTTGGTCCGCGAGGAGTTTTTTAGCGGCCTCAAAAACCCCCATCTTGCCCTGCGTTAAGATCGCCAGCGCAGCCTGTTCCACCGCACTATAGTTGTCTAAATACATTTTCTCTGTATCTAAAACGTGCGGAACAAACCTCCGTTTTGCTAGGTAGCGAACCTCAGTCTGCTCTCCCTCAGTGGGAACGGATACAAAGTATTTTCGTTTTGTTTTTCCGTCCGCAGGGTCAACCGCATTTCCCAAGTCAGAGAATCCGCTTCTGCCTGTATTATCCAACGACTTAACCCCACTACCCCCTCGCATATATCCCGCATACCTATCATGCACAGGGCGCGGGTCCCCGTCAAACGAGGTAAAGAGAACCGTATCAATCTCACGCGGCAAAAACACTTCCCCGCTCGCGCTCAACGTGAGCGTGTACTCTGCCACGGTTCCGACCCACTTCCCCGCGTTCATAAGAGATTCCTCCGCCGAAGTAACGGCTTGCTTGATGAGGTTATTGGAAAAACCCAACACGCCGTCAAACCCTAGCCCGATTCTCCCCCAGTAGTATCCGAATGAAGTTGGTGCCGTCAGAGAAAGAGCGAGCCTATCATCACGGCGAGTTGACTCTACTTGGGCTTTATAGTCGCGTTCTACAAACTCTAGGGCGCCTTTCTTCAAAACATTCGCCTGATCCGTAGACCCCGAAGAATTAGCTAGGTAGCTCTCAACGAGTGCCTTCTTCTGTTCAAAAGTTGCCGCTGGTGGGGCCATTAAATCATCATCGCCCCTCTGCAAGAAGCTTTGGTGCGACATTATGTCAGATACCGCTTGGTTTAAAAGCTTAGTCATACGAGCAGTCGGGACAGTTAATCCCAAAACAAGCTCGTTATGAAGCCTGCCGACATCTCCCGTCACGCTACTGCGATCCTTTTCGACAGCAGCAGCAATGTTGCGCTCTAAAAGATCAAAAGCTTCTGAACGGTACCTATCTGTCGGTTGTTGTGACTCCATGCTACGATTGTCTTTCTGCCAATGCGGTTAGGGGGCCTGCCGTTGGAGTTGCAGCCTGATCGTTCTGGATGTAGGACAGCACGATCAGCCGAACGACTTCGGCGGGGATGACGTTTGAGAATATATCGCTATTTAGTGTGAGTGGAGTAAAGGTCAATGCAGCCCTGTCGAACGTCTCGCGGCGAGCGATAAAGTTGTGATGGTCTATCGCTGATTGGTAAGCTTGATTGATGTAGGATTTGATACGATCGGCAGAGAGGCGGTAGCGGGCTACGGTCTCAAGCCCAATGCGACCCGCCAGTCCGCCAAATGTATTTTGGTTAGACGCAGTAGCTAGGGTTTGAAATGCCCCCCGACGAGCTTTCTCTACCGCAGTGACTACATTTCTCTCAATGAGGGCTACTGCCTGCTGCTTCATGCCTACGGATTCCGATATTGGCACCCCCGCGTCCATCATCATAAGGGCAACCGAAAGCATTCGGATCACTTCAGAAGGAACCCTAGCGTCAAACGTGAATGCTTTATCCGTGGTATTGGCAATGTCTTTAGCAACAAACGTCATTTCCGTTGCACCCGTTTCGTTTAACTCCTCGCGGCGGACGAGAAAGTTGTGGTGGTCGATTGACATTTGGTGAGCTTGGTTTACATAGCTCGCCACCCGCGACACAGTACTTCCGTATTTGTCAAAGGTTTCCAACCCAATTCGACCTACCAACCCCCCGAAAGTGTTTTGGTTGCCGGACGATTCGAGGGCTTGGAACTGCGTTTTGCGATCTCCCTCGACGTCGCGCATGATGTTGCGCTCGATGAGGTCAAATGCGGATATTTTTGTTGGGTCTGCTGCATTTCGCAGCGAGTCGTTTGCGTCTTGTTGTGCCATATTAGGTGTTATCTTGGGTTACTTGGTTGATTACTAATTCTCGGATAATTTCTGGAGATATTTTTAACTCCGCAGAGTCAAAAGAAAGGGTATTATCGGTAATCGCTGGGAGGTGCAGCGACTCTCTACGAACTATGTAGTTATGATGGTCTACTGCCATGCGGTAACTAGCGCGGACATACGAACGCATTCTATCTGGGGTTATGCGGTACCTGGCGATTACCTCTAACCCGAGTCTACCGACGAGCCCGCCTAGAGTATTGTATGATCCCGCTTCGAGACCCTGATAAACATCTCGCCTATCTGTCTCCACGGCTTGCAAGATGTCGCGCTCGACCATATCTATCGCTTTCTTCTCTAGCACCGCCGCCATCTCCAGCTCATTATTCTCTTCACGCCAGAGTGATAAGATCATCACCTTTGTCGCATCGATATTATCGAAGATAAGGTTAGTGGGGTTCGGCGTGTAGAAAAGATGGGTGCTTTGTAATTCCTCTCTCCTCACAAGGAAATTATACTGGTCAATCAGCCTGCGTTGGGCTTCATTGACTCTTTTAGCCACCCGCGTATCGGTACTCGCCACCCCGTTATCGACGCAGCTTGCTAGAGCGTCACACGCATCTGTAAAACTAGTAGCCATAAGCGTATACCCTCCAGCCGTCAGCTTTACCTTCGTATCGGAAAATGAGTTCTGCGGTCACATCGCACACAAGGTCTTCGGCCAAGCCATTTATGAGCGTCGTCTTTGCATCCCTTTTCACAGTCAGGTTTTTCGTGTCCCAAGTCCGCCTCACATCCGAGATTATTAACCACTCATACACCGCTGGGATTTTTGGCAGTGTTATACTGAAGGCCGCTGCCGAAGTATCTGCCAAAATACGATCATACTCAACAGCTTGGTAGGTAGTGGTTTTTTCAATCCACGGCGACTCGCGAATGTTCGCAGCTAACTTATCGGAGGTTATTGCGTTTGCTTTAAGGTTAGCCGTCTCGATAATAAGCTTGCTGTTAAAATCTTCAAATGAAATATCCTCGGTCACCCCCGCAGAGCTGGTAATAGGAATCATTTTTGCAGCCGCGACGGTTGTATTTGTACGCGCCGTTCGGTATATGATTTTATCGAGGTTCTCAGCTTTAAGTTTTGTTGTTTGACTCGTGCTAGAGTCCCAAACAACAAAATAGTCCGACCCATCGGGGGCGTTATTTTCAGTGAGTTGTGAAATTGTTTTGTTTGCCATAAAACTTAATTAGATATGTATTCTAGTTCTCCTGATATAAGGTCGTTGGTTTCTGTTATTAAAAAGTCCGTTCCCCCGACTAGTAGTAAAATTGAATACGGGGTAATGGTTCCGTCAAATTCCCAAGCCTTGTAGTCGAGCGTGTCAGTACTGCTGTCGTGGTTGACGCGAATGCAAGAATCCGCAACCGAACTTGCCCCGACAGCCTCGACCGTCTGAACTGCGTGAGATATTAGCTTTTCAAGTTTCCCCCGCCCACGCCATGCGATCCGCAATTTAAAGTCGTAGCCTCGACCAATTAACCGTTTAGTAAAACCATTGCTCCCTTCAGGGGGGACAGCGGCCCTCAGTTCAGAATACCCACGAGCAGCCCCAGTAGCCCCTTCAGTGAAACACAGGTTCCAGTTTCCCCAGTCAGTCCAATTTGGGTTTGAGTCAGGCCGAAACTTTAAATCCACTTCAAATTTTTTAGTGCTCACCCCGCCCAAATCACTAAACCACAAATCTCCATGCAATAACTTCTTCTCTGAGAATGGGGATTCAAATTCATACCCCCTTGTGAGAACTAAAGACTTGATTGCAGAATCCTTTTCTTGGGGATTTTTATCCACATACGCGTCTTTAGTTATTTCCCACACCTGAAACAGGTTATCGTGGTAGCATATTGCAAAGGCACGGTCCTCACTATCTAGGGTTATTTTTAGTAGCTGAACAACTAATAAGCCCCTCCAGACCCCGTCGTAAATTGCTCCCGTCTTACCGTTATTTACAGAGCAAGGTCTAAAATCTAGTGGTATTATGCCCTTGTAGGTTAGCTTGTTGTTTGTTTTGACGGGATCGCAAGTAATCAATAGCCGATCATCAAAATGAATCATTGAAACTTGTGATAAATAGGAGATTGTCTCCTGTGAAAACACACGGTCTAACTCAGCGGAGATCGGAGCCATGCCAAACCCCCCAAACTCCGATCGGGCGCTTCGGTAAGTGCGAATCCCATTTCCCTGCCTAGAACGAAAATAAATGTCCCCATTTATGCAAACACTAGAACTTGAAAGTGATCCAATGTCGGAAAATAGCACGCGCTGAAATCCTACTGTTTCCTTCCATTTATCTCTCGGTACCGTCACTGAGAAACTAACCGCGCCATTCGCGCCCATCGCAATCAAATCCCCTTGACCTGTAGCTACGTCTTGGACTGGCAAAAAAGTTAAAAACTTAATAGGCCCCATATAGAGAGGGATCAGCAGATTACCACCCTCGTTAATAAAAGTGGTCTCACTAAAATTTAAAGCATCACTAGATTTACCCGCAGTAAACTCAGTTGCGTACCCCCCAGCCCCTTCAGCAGTGGTTGTAGCATTTATAGAAAACTCGGTCTTTGAAGGTGCTGCCTCAACCCTAAACGAAGAGTTAATCGGGTTGCTATGCCCCGTAATAGTTACATAGTCCCCTACAATAAAGTCGTGAGCTGCTGCGGTTGTTACTTTTGTGCGCCCTACTGTTTCCGGCGCTGAAGTGACTATCGAAGTTGCTTGTAGACTTCCACCAAAAGCAATGTCGCCAGCTATAATTTCTCTACCGGAAGCACTCGCTACAAATAATCTTCCCTGCCCATAAACCATTTGAGCCCCAGACGGCATACGCGTCAGTTTGTTACCTTGGCAATACTTAGAGGTCAGCTCTAAGAAAGGAGTGCCGTCGCTCTTAAAACTTAAAATTTTCGGCCCGTTAGTCCAGCCATCGTTATAAGGAGAACCATCTTGTATGACAAGAAACTCCTCGACTTGGCAGGCGTAACAAGGCTTAGTTTTGTTAGTGAACTGCTCAAGGGATTTTCCGTCCTCAGTTTTAGTAACCCTCGTACATATTTTAGTGCGGACGTTTACTACTAAAACTGTGCCATCAACGACTAAAACAATTACGGGGTCGCGGGCGGGCGGTTCAAAAACGGCAGCACATTGAACATTAGTTGCTCCATAGAAGGCCCCAGCACCTTCCAGCTTGACGTAGGTAAATCCAGAGCGCGTCCTAGGGCCTGCCCCGCCTCGGAATATTACATTTTCTGCATGGTAAACCGATGTGGCGGGCGTGAGTTCGGGGTCTTGGCTACCATCGACACCTCCAGGTAAGCCACGGAAACCGTCAACTAGCCTGAGCTTGTCATTTATCATGTTTTACATCGTCGCTGCCACTGTTGCGGCGCGTACATTTTGCGCTTTTGATTTATTCTTAAAAAGAGAAACGCGGGGGATGTTTCTCCCTTGAGCTTGCGAGATTATGTTTTTGAACGGACCACTCGCTTGAACGCCAGGGGAGATGCCCTTTTGAAGTTGTCTATTCGCTAATGTTAGTGCTGTTGGATCGAACATATTTTTAGTTTTTCTAATTTAACGTGACATTCCCATCGACATAGCTTCTTGGAAATCGCCCGTGTCGGGATTTGTCGCCTTGGCATACTCGTCTTTTTCAGACGCCATTTCTTTTTCAGACGACGGAAGTGGAACGCCATCGATTGCCTTTAGGCACAGCATACCACCGTCACCTTCAAGCTCAAGAGTTGCAAGCGCCTCAAAAGAGCCCTTGTCGGCCCCTTCTGGTAGCGTGAAGCCTTCCGGCATTGGGAATGTTAAATCAGCCATATTATTTTTTCTGCGCAGGTGTGTTCATCACAACCTCAATGCCGCCCCCGACCCTAGGGCCGGAGGCGGATGTTGAAGCTACGACTTAGGAACAAGCAGCCAGATCGTTAGCGCGGGTGACACAGCGGAGGTGGCGTACCACGAACCCTAGGTCAGGACGCTCAACCTTCGTTCCGAAGGCGTAAAGCGCACGGAAGAAGCCTGTCGATCCATCAATGTTGGAGTCGCGGTCGGGGATGTTGCGCCAGACGAATTCACCAGCCCATGAGTAGGATGGGTTGTAGGTCATTCCGCCACCCTTGCTGGTGCGAGCAGAAGGTGTGAGAACTTTCATCACATCTTGGTGGTAGACGACGGTGTCTGTGTAAGGAGCGAGTTTATAGGCATCGCTGATTTCCCATTTCATTCCACGGCTCGTTGCGGTTGGTGCGTAAGGGTATACGCGATTCCAAGTGCCAGTAGTGGCGTCAAATGTGTAGCGAGGAGGAAGCTCCACCGTGAAGAATTGGAATCCACGGGTGATGGTGTTCATCCCAGGAGCAGCCATCATGGGGTTGCTTTCTCCACTGCCCATGTAAGCGTAACGATAGTCGTCACGAACATTGGCGTCTTGGCGCTTGAGGTCGGAGAACGTGTAGCGTTCACCGACAACAGCGTAGATCGGAGTCATCTCGTCAACACGTTTGAACGGGTTGATCGAGCCACCTTGATAGCCGAGTTGCTCGTAGATCGCTTCGAGGATTCCCCAAGTGAGCTTGCTCGTAGCTGGAGTAGCCGCGAAGGAGGTTGTCAAGGGGTCGAAGCTTGCCTTGGCGACAGATTTGTAACCGCAAGCGGTAATATATTCGTCTTGGTAGGTGTTCGTCCAGACATACTTCGTGTTCTCAGAGAGGACGCGAACGACGTTCTTGACTTGGTCTTCGACCTGCCATGCGAACTGAAGATCGTCCAAGCAGATGTCAGGGCTGTTCAAAGCCGCTTTTTTGAGCGACATGGTGCGGATCGTTACGCCGAAAGAATCAATCTTCTGACCTACGATGTTGCTACCGCCGCCAAGCGTTCCACTACGGGAGAGCGATCCGCCATTAGCGCCAACGAGGTTGGAGTTTGTGGGGCTCGCTGTGTAGGTTCCAGTCTTGGTGGCATTGTCGCCGTCTCCACCAGAAGAATTCCAGTTCTCAAAAGTCACGCCGCCAGGGGTGCTGACTGCCGAGCTAGAGAGCGAACGCTCGTAGATGGGGTAGCTGATTTGGTTGCCCTGACCGTCAACCCATTTATCTTTTGGAAGATATTTGAGATAGAAGTCGGAGGTTATGATGTTCTTCGCGACGTTGTTGCGGATAAGACCGCCCCACTCTACGAAGAGTTGTTCAATGTTTTGTAATGCTGCCATATTATTATGTTAGTTGGTTATCTGAATGTTGGGTTGCGTGGTTATTAAACCGCGATACTAAGTTTTGTTACTTTTACCGCCGTAACCAGCGTCAACATGCAGATTAACCGCCTGCAAGCAGCGTCGAAATGAAAATAGCATAATAACCGCGTAACCGTCAACGTGCTATTTTCAAGTATTTAATTTGGCGCTAATCGCCTCAAGGAACCCCTCGAACTCCTCTTTTGGAGCCGCGCTAGGGGAGGTGCCGCCGCCCGCCCTAGGAGTAGCCGTTTGATACTTGCCCATAGCTTTTTCTAGCTCTTGGTATTTTCCATAGAGCTGAAGAAACTGATTTACTAAAAGCGGTGCTGCTGCCGAACGGATGGCGACTTTCGCTCGCTCTGTGTCGTCTAAACCCTCGAAATTAGGGTTGGCTGCATACTCCACGATTCCATTGATCTGCGAGTTCCACTCATTGTCCCCCTCGATAGGTCGAAGCATAGGCAGATTTTGCTGTGTAATCTCCCATACTTGGTTAAACGCTGCGCTGTATCTCTTCTTAGCCTCACCATGCTGAAGTTTTGCTTCCTCCTCGCGGTGCTCTTGGATTTTTTGAAGCGCGAGCTTGGCGTGGCTCACTACTTTTTCACGAGTGGCTTCGACAGCTAAATACTGCTTTTCAAGCTCGTAGAGAGAGTATTTATCGCGGTCATTCATTCCTGCCGCCAAGTCGCTGAGTTTATCAGCGCGGGCGCTCGCGTCATCATCTGAAAGAGCCTCATAGATTTCTTTTGGCGGCATTTCATACTTAGACGCAAACGAATCGATGGTTCCCCTAATCTGCTGCATTGGGATTGTCACTACATCCCTAAACTCTTGCGTAGCCTCTACGCGTGCGATTTGAAGTTCCCGCTCATACTCTTCATTTTGGGCTCGCAGCCGCTGGACTTCTTCTGGCGCGTCCGCGCTACGTCCTGATTCTAACTCCGCTACTTTAGCCTCTAATTCTTCACGGCGACTTCTTTCAGCCTTCCAATCCTTCTTCATGTTGACCGCCCACTTCTTCAAAGAGGCGGCTTCTTTAGGTAGCTCCTCGGAGCTTTCGGGCTCAGACTCTACGGGAGCCTCTTTATCTGACTTAGCAGCGGTACGCAGCCTTCGGCTCGCCTCGTCTAAAACGCGTGTACGCTCGACGGGGTCGTTCGCGTAAGACTTTTCAGGCTCAGGCGCGGCGCTGGGCTCAGGCTCAGGAGGCGGTTCTGGGGCGATTTGTAGTTTTTCAAATGCTTCAGCGATGCCCGAAGCAGCGTCAAAGCTCATCATTCCTCCGTTACCTTGAAGGTTTTCGGCGGATGTTTCGTTGGTGGGTGTGTTTTCGTTGGTATCTGACATAAAAGTTAATCTTCCTTAGAGAGTGACGGCATGAGATCGCGGTCGTTTCGGCGTTTGGGAGTTGGCGTCCCTAGGGCGAGTAGAGAGTCTAAAGCGAGGTGGAACCCCTCGCGCCTCGTGTTTTGATGGCTATTCCACTCCGCAAAAGTAGCTCCGGCAGGAGCCCCCGTCTCTCGCGGTATGCCTAGCTCTCGCACAATAGCAAGTGCGACCTGGAACTCGTTTGTTTTTAGTAGAGATGCAAAAGAAGTCACCATCACTTCATTGCCTCGGAATTGTTCGATTGTCATTTTACCACTTTTGTTTAGGGCATTTGGATGTTGCTAACGCGAGTTTGGCTTTAGTGCTGCACCCGCATACAAGGCACTTCCCAGAGCCTCCGTAAGACTTCTTATCCCAAAATTCACAGCCACTACATTTTTCAAGCCGTTCCTTAATTGTCTCCGCCTTCGCTATTGCGAAACCCGACTTAGCCCATCTGGCAGCGTCAGTCAGAATGTTTTTTAGCATCATTGCAGGGATCGATTTACTTTAGCTCTCAGTACGCGTAAATTGGCGGGGCTATTATCGAGCGTATTATGGTTGCGGTGATCTACATCCATCCCGTCGCCTTTTTTTACTCTCCCCTCCGCAGTCAATTTGCGGCGAGCTGCATTGCGACCCGCTCGTCGCTTCTTCTGTTCGGGGTTGGCATGATACGTTTCGTATTCGCGTTTGTAGTCTCTCATAGAGGTTAGATGGTTATTACACCTGCGGCGGGACTTTTGCAACTGAAGAAGTTGATCTAACTTTCGATGCAGCTACCGCGTCATCAAGAATCATTTTTTGCTGGGTCGCGGCGGCTTTCATCTGCATATCAATTTGGTGCTTCTCAAGCTTCATCTGCATATCGGCTCGCTTCTCAAGAAGCTTTTGCTGGGCTTCAGGGCTGAGTTGCTCCATCTTGGCGATCTTCTCCTGCATCGCTCGGTAATCAGCTTCCATAGCGGTCTGCTGCCTCTGTGCTTCGGCTTCTGCGCCTTTCTGCTCATTCTCAGCCTGAGCTTGCAGTTCGTCCTGCAACCGCTTGGAGCTTGCCCCGAGTTGTTGGAGGCGCTGAGTCATCAGCGCAACTTGGTCTTTGCGTACCAAGTCCTGCCCTAGAGCGGCAACGTGCTCTTGAGTATGTGGCAAGAAGTTCTGCATCGCCATAAGCGCGTTTTGCGGGTTCGCCTGACCTGACGCAATGGCTTGATCGAGTTGATCGAGGGCTTGCAAATGAGTGCCCGCGTGAATAAAATGATTTTCGCCTGGGCTGACAGGAATCGGGCTTCCGCTCGACATGGTTGCATTTTCCAAAACCGCAATTTTGTAATCGAGCGGCGGACGTAGATTTGTATTGGGGGGCGGCAGGTAGCGATCCACGACTTCCTGACCAAAACGACAGGCAATGCGATCGCGCAAAAGATTGATGCGACCTTGTTCATCGAGCGAGCCAAATATGCTCATTGTTTCGTCTATCGCCGCAGTTCGCATCTGAGGGCTTCCGTAGCCAATAGCGCGGACAGGATCGACTTGTTTGACTTTGATAATAGCCTCCAGCGGGACGCCGCGTTTAATGCAGCGTTTGCGGAAGTCAATCGCCTCACGACCGCCAGGCTCTAGGGCGCTATAGTCGGCGCGGCATAATCTATGATACACTTCAGCCAACAGGCGTTTCCACGGATGGTAGAAAAGGTTGATCGAGGCAGAAGACAGGGTTGCCTCTTTTTGCAACTGGCTTCGTACTTCATAGGCAGTTCGCGACTGTCCATCAGGGGCGGCAGCGCGAGTCTGGTAAGCCCCTGCGTTATTCTGCATCTGCATCGCCATGTCGGATATGACAGGGATGATGTTTTGTTGCAAATTCGGCACTGCTTTTTCAACAATCTTTAGACCCGGTGGAAAGAGCGCGTAAGGCCCGTAGTAAGTCAAAGTCAGATCGTCAATCGCCCTAGAGGAACTGTCGCTAGGCTGAACAATGAGGGAAGAAGACAAGAGAGCCCCATCCACCATTCCACACCGCAAGCGGTTCAACACTTGAATGTGTGGGTAGATTTTAAACCCGAGTCCGCGTATGCCGTGGTAAGTTCCATTTCCCACTCCGTAGCAGAAAGTCACAAAGCAATTCGTTGGAGACTCGAAACGATTTTCCCGCTTGAATAGGAATTTCTCGTCTTTCGCTAAACTATTCAAAGGGTCTTGAAGGAACATTAAGTGCGAGACTTTACCTGAAAATTCTCGCACCCACATGTGGACGACCTTCACCACTTTGCTCTTGGCGTGACCATACAGAATATCGTTGTTTTTCAGCTCCACCTCCAGCTTTTCCCAATCTCCAAGACTCATGGATTGGTCTTCTTGGCAGGCGCGCTGGATAGCCGATCGCGTGGTTTTAACGTCCCACCCGAGTTCCGCAGCGATCTCGGCGTCTTTGATAAAAGCGTAAAGCTCGTCGGCGCGGTATTCGCGGTCAGCCATCGCAACTTCGATCTCATGCTCGCTGGCTCTAGTCGCCCTAGGGATGCGGAACTCCGAGAGTCCAGCAACGCGCCAGCGCCAGTCAACCTCATCCTCGAAGAAGGTTACCCCGACGCCGTGGCTCACAAAGTAGTCACAGAGCCGCTGATGGTTAAACTCAAACTCCTTCCACTCCCTTAGCGTGCGATGGAACTCCTCAGAGATGATTTCATTCCACTCGGCTTGTTGCTCAGGGGCTCCGTAGCTTGTCTGCACACGCGCCAGCTTGTCCACAGAACTTGTTAAATCGTAGTACCCCGCAAGAGCCTGCTCCTTCAGAGCTGCTGCATCGCCGAAATCAAGGTTCGTTCGGTCGCCCTGCCCCATCTCAATCAGATCGTTGGCATTGAACGGAGGAGCGCCATTGAACATACTGTCGATCAAGGCGCGATTGCGACTGCTACCCTCATCGGCTTTTTTTGTTGCAATGTAAATCGCCCTGCCCGCGTCCACATTATCGACGCGGCACTTAGGGGCTGCGCCCGTTATAGGGTCTAACCCCTTTATTTCAAGAGAGCTACTTTCGTGCATGGTCTTTTTCCTTCTTTCGAGGTTCTAAAATTGTGGGGTCATTAGTTCCAGTTATGACGCTAGTCGCCGCAACGATCGGCTCACCCACCATCTGTATGTGTGCCGATACAGTTGCTTCGCGGCGAATCTCAAACCGCATTTGAACATTCCAAAGTGGGGCATTAGGGAAGCAGAGCTGCCGAATAAGAATAGATCGTTCGTATAAGTCTGCGGGGTAGACGCTAGAAGCTATCAAGCGAGGATTTTCCTCAAACTTCTCTTCCGTAGCTGGGTCAACTTCGATAGAAGGCTCCACAGCCCCGAGGTAAGGAGTCCGTTTGATTTGGTACTCCGTATAAATATCGTCAAGCCAAGAAGCTTTTACTGGCACACTATCCTCGAACCAATAAAAAGGAGCCTCGTTTGCCACAAGATCAAGCCATTTCACAGTCTCGGAAAAAAGCCTGTTTCTGCTAGGCTCTCCGTCCACTGCGAAAACATCCACATGGGCAAAGACTTTTGTGAACTCATCGACAGCATCCTCCATAGCACGCGCCTGGGATTTACTCCCCACAAGCAACAAATCGTGCCCCCCGCCCCCGCCAAGAGCGACGATATGCTCGTAAAGGGGTTTATGGTTTTGGTTAAAGGGAAAGATTAAAAGCATCGTCGTGAGGTTACAGGGTTATTATTCATTTCGCAATTAGTTTTTCGAGGGCTTTTTTAGCATTTATGTGGGCATCTTCGATTTCCTCTACCGTGACCTCATCTAGGTCTGGTTGGCAGGCATGGGTGATTTCATGTAGAAGGGTTGCGCCCATATCAAACTGAGGGTTCAAAGTAACCACCCGAGTTTCATAATTACATAGACCGTAGAGGGGAACCCAAGACCCCTCGCGCTTAACCGGAGCAAGTTGTTTGAGCTCAAGCCGCCACCATTTGCCTCGGATTCGTATCTTAGTGCTTTTTAACACGGGTTTTTCTATTATGTTCTTTTCTATGGCAGTTCGCGCAGAGGACAATGCACTTTTCGACCTCCTCCAAGACAGCTAGAAGCCCTGATGTTCTCACTAACACATTTATGGGGTTTACTTTAGTTTCGGGGTTTATATGATGGAAATCTAAAGCTTCGGCGGTCCCATTTTCTTTGCAGCGAGCGCAACCCATTTTTAACTTGTATCTCTTAATAAAAGATAAAACTTTCCCTCGGTATGCGTTGGATACTTTAGGCGGCATTAGGCCCTAGGGTGGATGCGGATAAAGTTTTTTGCCAGGGTTTTGCGGCGGATTTTTCTCCACACGCCGTCTCCGCTCTCGCTATCTCTGTCGCCTTTCCCATTTGTGTTGCCTTCAACGGTAACGATATACTTGCCGTCATCTTCAAGAACGATACCCGTGTGGCTGAAATCAAAAGTCACAATATCTCCGAGTCTTGCCGTGTCCGCCTCCGTGAGAATCGTTGTCGTCGCGGGCCTTGCTTTAGCCCAAGTGGTTAGACCATACGCCAGCGCGGTTTTGGGTCGCCACTCCTCGGGAGTACGCACTTGAAGTTTAAGCCAATTTGCAGCTTCGGGGTCTTTGATCCACTGCTGGATGCAAAAATCCACAAACGCAGCGCACCAAGGCCAATTATCAGGCTCTAATGATGTTGCGCGTTGGTATTCAACGATCCTAGAGCCACGGTTATTACCCCCGATTTCGAGGACGCCGATCTCGGCTTGAGCGATAGCGGTAAGTTTATGAATCATAGTAATAAAAAGAATCCGATGCCCAAAAAAATAAAAGAGGCCCCGATCATCATTAGCGCGATCTTGGCGGGGGAGATCATTTGCGTTCTTGGCGAAACACGTTGATGGCTCCTGCAACGGCCATTCCGGCAGCAGCAATGGCATTGGCCTGCTCAGGAACAAGAGTGATTCCAGCGGCGGATAGCACAAAAGCCAGACCTCTCCAAGTCGAGGATTCAGATAGGCGGGCGAGTATGTAGTTTAATGCGATCATATTATTTGTCCTTATACAATTTAGGTTGCGGTACTATTGGGTTAAACCAATCGAGTTTGGGGGGTTCTGTGGGGAGATACTGAAATTTGAGAGAAATTTTGACATAGCCCAGCTCGCCAACATGATCTCCTGCGGGAGGAATAGGTACCGAGACGCACCCTGTTACTAATAAAATAGAGAGTAGTAGTAATTTCATTTCGCGGTTACTCTTTCCATATTGCGTATGCGCGTTTCGTGGTCAGCCAACAAAGCGTCATGTCGTTTATCGGCTTCGGCTCCAGCTTCCATGCGAACGAGAACGGTTTCGATTTTGCTCAAGCGGGCATCAACGCGTTCACTGGAGTTTGCAAACTCACCACGCGTTACAAATTGCGACTGCATGAAAAGCATGACCACTACCCCAACGGGGGTTGCCATTTTTAGACCAACATCGAGAGTTTTGTTTAGGTTATCAATCATACCTATGGTTATCAATCATACCTATGAGTTTGATTGAGCGATGAGTGACCCAACGATGCTCGTCGTGGCGCACTGGGCCAGCCTGTCGGTATTGAGCGCAGAGACTTTTGAGAGTTCCGAAGTCAACTCGGTTCTCACTTGCGAAGCTATGCTGGCCGCGCTGGGTACGTTTGGCGAATTGGTCAATGTAGTGACCGTGCCACCCGTGATAGTACGAGCAACGGCTCCCCACACGGCGCTGGCGTTGGCTGCTGCTGTCGGGATGCTGGCGAGCTTGCCTCCGGTACGCTCAAGGTCGGCGCGGACGGCGGCGACGAGGGCGACTTCGCTCACGTTAGTATTTCCTATTGCTCCCACGATGGCATTGAGGACTGCCTGTCCGTCGCCTTCGTTGAGGAGCGAGGACTCGACTGCGGTGGCGATCTGTGCTGTTGTCGGTGCGGCTGTGTAGCCCGCTGTGGCGAGGCGTGTGCTTGTCGCTACGTCCACCCGAGCCAGTTCCGTAGCCAGCTCCGTTCGGACGGCTGCGGCATTCTGAGCGGCGGTTGGCGCGGTGCTCGCGGCTGTGTAGCCGGAAGTGGCAAGGCGGCTGCTCACCGTGGCGTCGAGGCGACCTAGCTCGGTTGTGAGTTCGGTGCGGACAGCCGAAGCGTTTTGCGCGGCGGTTGGTGCGGCGGTCGGGGCCGTGTAGCTTGCCGAGGAGAGGCGCGAGGACACGGCGGCATCCACTCTGGCCAGCTCCGTAGCCAACTCTGTGCGGACGGCGCTGGCGTTAGCCGCTGCCGTTGGCGCTGTGCTCGGGGCTGTGTAGCCGGAAGTGGCGAGGCGTGTGCTCACGGCGGCGTCTACTCGGGCCAACTCCGTTGCCAGCTCCGTGCGGACCTGTGTGGCGATGGCGGCTGCGGTGGGCACGGTTGGTGCGTTGGTCAGGGTTGTAACCGTGGCAAGCGTTCCGCTTGGCGCAAGGCGGCTGGAGACGGCGGCATCAATGCGGGCCAGCTCCACGGCTAACTCGGTGCGGATCGCGGCGGCGGTTAGGACTGCCGATCCGACGGTCGCATCGACGGGGACTCCGCTTGCCACACTGGCGGCGGCTGGTATATATGCCGATCCCGTCAAAGCTCCGCTTGCATAGCTTGTTCCAAAGCGCACGTCCGTTATCGCAGGCATTTGGCCTTGAGTTGCGTCCACTAAAGTCTTCGATCCTACGGTGTCTGCGTAGTTGAAAATAGCAACATTGCTCGTGAGTTTTTTTAAACGTATTCCTGCCCCACTTGTTGGCGACATCCCTAGAGTTCCATACTCAAGCTCTTCGACGCTCACGACTCCAAGTGCGGAGTTTACAACTCCAACGGCTGCGGCAAGTCCAACCGACCCCGGCCCATAGCCATTGCCTACTGCGCGAGTGACAACGATAGTCCCAGTTGAAGAATTATTGGCTCCAGCTTCCGTTGAACCTCCAATTATGGTTCCAGTAACATTTATTGTTCCTGTCGAAACATTGTTAATTCCATACGCTGTATTACCACTACCGCCCGTCACAATTCCTGTAATGTTAATAGTGCCACCAACTGAATTTCTGGCTCCCTCGCCTAATGTGCCACCAGTCACATTTCCACTGACGTTAAGGGTTCCCGTTGAGGTGTTCCCTGCACCATTCGCTTGCACGGAGACACTACCGCCTAATAAATTTCCTGTGATTGTAAGTGTCCCGGTTGATGAATTAATCACGCCTCTGGCTCCACTCGCTGAACCACCTGTGCAGTTTCCAACGATGGATGCAGTAGATGGAGATGTAGAAGAAAATGTAACGCAGGCTGTTGCCGATGATCCAGCCAACGAGTTTGCGGTTAATGTTACGCCACTGGAAAGCGTGAATGTCCCGCCTGCTGTCGCGCCACCAAGAGTGTCATTACGCAGTTGGCCGGAGCTGCCGAGGTTGGTGTCCACGTTGATCGCAATTGGCCAAGCGTTTGCAACAAGCACATCGCCGGAAGCAAATGTGACGGCGGCGACTGTGCCACTGGGCGTGGTCGCCCAGACATCGGCGGCGTTGATATTACCAGATTTGCGGGCGTAATAGGTAGCCATGACTTAGAGTCCTTTCGCGGTGATGTAGGTTTGCAGTGCAGTCTGAATTGCAGCAACGGCGACTTGCTCGGCGGGGTCGGCGATCTCATGCAGATGTCCGCGCAGAAGGCCGATGGCTGCGGAGTCGGCAGTTTCTACTACTTCATTTTCTACCCGTGTAGGAATCAAGCGCATGGCAATGGATGCGTCTTGCGATCCATCCCCCAGATACCTGCCGGTGATGGCGAGATTGAGAGAGAATTTTGGGTAGGTTTTTCCGTCGATTGTGATCGGGTTGGTAGCGTTCATAGGTTTATGCGTAGGTTAGGTTTTGTTTGTTATTCCAAGCCCCGATTGCGGAGCTTTCGGAGACTACGTCTCCATTGTCATTGGTTGTTGTTTTGTTGATGTCCCAGAGGGCCACGTCATAGACGCTGCCGCTGGAAGGAAAGTCGGATTGGGAAATGCTGGCGAGGTAGTAGACGGTATTGCCGCTCAAGGCAAAGGCCCAGAAGCGTTCGACCGCTGCGCTTGCTCCTCCGATGGCATACACCGCTCCCGTACCCGGATGGCGGGAATAGAGGATGTGGTCAGCGTGATTAAGGCAAATCTCTCCGAGACCTAAATCGCTCGTCGTCGGGACTTTGCCTGCTACCGTGGATTTTTTGGGTATGATCGTTGCCATTATGGAATGGGGTTGCCTCCGAGGGATCGAACCCCGGAGGCGGTGGAAGGACTAGTAAGTGCCTCCGTCGATGGTGCTTTCAAGGGCGCTCACGCGAGCCGATACGGCAGAAACTGCCGATGCTCTGGTGGTTGCCTCTGAGAGGATGTCTGCCTCTGCGGCAGTAACCCGTGAGGTAAGGGCAGTTGCAGCAGTCACTACGTTGTCGATGCGAACTCCGAGAGCGGAATCGGCAGAAGTCCTTGCGGAAGCCTCTGAAGATACAGCACTGGTGCGTGCGCTCACCTCGGAGGCGAGGTCGCTTTCGAGCGTATTGATGTCGCTCTCTGCGGTCGTTACTCTACCAGCGAGTGCCGTTGCGGCAGTCGTGATGGTCGATTCCGCACCTGTCGCACGGGTCACTTCGGCTGCGAGGGCGCTGGATGCGCTGGATGCGAGGCTAGTGATGGCTCCGTTGAGGGTCGAGTCTGCGCTCTGGAAGGCGGCGACGACTTCGGTGAGGGAGTCGAGGGCTGCGCCATCAACATTGCTCAACACATTGTCGATGCGAGTTCCGAGAGCGGATTCTGCTGCGGTCGCACGCGAAACCTCTGCACTCACTGCCGAGGTGAGAGTGGATTCAGCGGCCTGCGCCCGTGTGATTTCCGAATTCAGCGAGGATGTCACTGCGGACACTGCTGTGGTTCTATTGGTAACTTCTGTTGCCAAATTTGCAGAAACTACTCCTTCAGCGGCAGTTGCACGCGAAACCTCTGCTGAGACTGCCGAGGTGAGTGTCGAGTCCGCTGCGGAGCGAAGCGAGGCTTCTGCGCTGACCGCGGAATCTGCGTAAGTCTTTTTCGCAAAGACGTTTTCGCCACCAATCGCAAGAACGCCTTCAGCGGTTCCGATGAAAAGTGACTTGTTTAGTGTATCATAAGCCAACTCAGAGAGTTGCAATGATGCGGGCTGACCACTGCCCCGTTTGATTTTGATGATTGGATTCGCCATTTGATTTATTATGTTGGTTTTGTTGGGTTTGTGTTGTTGTTTTGGGGAAGATTAGAAGTCACCGCAGTCGATGAGAGCGTTTATGAGGACGTAGGTGGTATCCTGCCAGCGGTAGGTCTGCGCTTCGGCGAGGTCGATGTAGAGTCGGGCCGAGCGACCGATCTCTGGGAAGTCGGCACGGAGCGGATATTCCACGATGCTTTGGGCGATTTCGGGCAGGATGAGATCGATCTGGCTGAGATCGAGGGTCTGCGCTAGGTTGGCATCGGTGATCGTCGTCATGCGTAGGTAGTGGTCTCTCGGTTAGTCCATGCGACATTGCTCGCCTTGGCGGTGGATGCGACTGCCCCAGCAGAAGTGAGCGTGGATCGAGTGATCTCCCACTTAGCTACATTAGCTGATGAACCAATGGTGAAGGGGATGGCAGGCGGGGAAGGTATGAAATAATTCAACATGACCCCGTAGTAACTAAAAGTTCCTGATGAATTTATATCGAATGCGTGAATAAAGTTGTCAGGGTCGCGCTGAGTGGAGGGGGAGTAAAGGCCAAGGGCGATGACGACGACCTTGGCTAGGTTAGGTATGGATGTTGAGAAAGTGATCGTGCCTGCGCCTTGGTTGACGAGGTAGTCGATGGTGGGTTCTTGCGTCACTCCGTTGACACAGACGATGACATGGTTGGGATCGCTGGATTTGAGGCCCGCGATCGTAAATGTTTTTAATACCCCGTTTCCGATGAGAGTCGTCTTGGCACTAGAAAGCAAACTTGCTTGTGGTAAGACAAGGTTAAGAGTCTGATTCGGAGAGTTGCCCGTGATGGCAGCGGCGGCAACACCGATTCCGACAGACCCAATGGAAAGGGTATTGGATACCCCGACCCCGACTGGGCCAATCGGACCGTCGAGGCCGCGAAGGCCGACCGCGCCAGCTAATCCTTGAGCGCCTTGGGGCCCAGTAACGGAATCGCCCTTCAGGCCTTGCAGCCCTCTAGGTCCTTGGATGCCTGGCAAACCTTGTGCTCCAGCGGCCCCATTTGTCCCAGCCTCGCCCTTGTCGCCTTTTGGTCCAATGACGCCCACGGGGCCTACTAGCCCTTGAAGACCTCTAGGGCCCTGGGGCCCCGTGAGTCCTGAGCCGATGATCTCGATGATCTCGCTCACGCCGTAACCTCCGGCACAACTACTACTGTCCCTCTTATGAGCTTTCTTACAACGCTACCAAAAACAATCTCCAAGTCGTAAAGAAAATTGCCAGCGGGGATGGAGGCGCTCTCTTCAGGGGTTAATTCCAGAGAAATCGTCCCTAGAGTGCCGCCCAATAAAATGCGGCTGTTGGCGTCGGTCAGCTCAAAAATAACGGCTGATCGGGAGGATCGGCGCAACTGCATACGGGCCGTAGCTCCCGTCAAATTCATAAGGACGCCGTCCACTTTCCACCGCAGTTGCTTTTGGAACGTGCTGCCTTGCTCAATAGTAAGTGGGTATTCAGTAGACTCCATTAAGTTTCTGGCAGGCTCGGACGTTCCCATACTCCAAAGTCCTTGTTAAGAATAGTATGTTCAGGTGAAGGTCTCGGAGGGATAAACGCGTCCAGTTCGTAGTCGTAAGTAAAACCAGTGCTCGCAAAGTTCTTTCGGAGGGGGGTTCCGCCTTGAGAATGCACTCCCCTGTAAGTGTTGTAAGACGTTTGAATCCACCTACCAGGAGTTGAATCTATACTTTGAAGAATTTCAAGGCTATCTGCAACAACCACTCTAGTCACAACTCCATCATTTACTTTTGCAAAGTGCATATTTAAGTGTTAAGATTAGTTACGGTTACGGTGTGAGTGAGGCTGGTGGCGGGTTTCCAATCGGTATTTCCAGCCTGAGAGATAGTTATTATAGCAGTCCCCGCAGCCAAAATAGTAACCAGCCCAGCAGTGCTCACTTTAGCAACAGTTAAATTATTGGACGTATAAGTAAGAGGAAGCGCCGATGATGTAGCCGCTCCTAACGAGTATGCAGGGTCTCCGACTTGCATAGATACGGCGTTATCATTTTGGGTAATTGTCTGAGTCCCTTTAGCTATTGTAAAAGTAATAGTTCCCTTTCCGGTGCCGACGTTGGTTGAGCCATCAAGGAAGTTCGCAGTGACGATAGTGGCGAAGGTGCCCACTTTTGTCGGAATGCCAATAAAGGTACCTACGTCCGTGCTGAAAATCACCCCATTCACTACAACGGAAGACGCAAAAGTATCGACTTCACCAGTATAAACAACTTGGTAATTTAAGGCGACTCCTACAGTCCCAGCAACGCTCGCAGTATTTACAGTAGGAGGCTCGGCAATCCAAGTAAAAAACCCCGCGCTTTTAAACAAAACAGCCGCATTCTTGCCGTTTTTATCCTTCTGTGCAACGCCTCCGGAAATAGCCGAGGCTATAAATCCCTTGGGGTAGTTGATGCAAACTATTCCAGACCCTCCTGCGGTAGATGCGTTTGTTGTATCTGTTGTTGAAGGATTACTCATCCCCCCCCCACCTCCGCCGGTATTAGCCGCTCCTGGAGTAGGCGCTAAAAAGTCTTCGTTACCCCCAGTGCCTCCTCCGCCTGCCCCCCCCGCCGATACTTTAGTGGTGGAGGTGGGAGACTGCCCCGAACCTCCTCCGCCTCCGCCTGAAAAGTAAAGTTTTGTTATAACGGGAGTGGTCCCCGAAAAAGTGCCAACCCCCGTGGTTTCTGCTGCGGCAAACTGTCCTCCAGCCCCTCCAGGCCCTCCATCAGTGTTGCCGATCCCATTTGTGCCGATGGCTGCTGCGCCACCACCACCTCCCCCTGCGTACCAGCCCCCTCTACCACCGCGCTTTCCCTGCCCAAAAGTTTCGTCACCCCCGGCTCCGTCAAAGTTAGCATACCCCGAAGCGCCGCCGCCTGAGCCCCCATCTTTGCCCCGTGCCTGGAAGCCGTCGTCTGAGCCGCCGCCGCCGCCGCCTTCAGCCACTACCCTGACCCCAGGCCCTTGTATAAGCGAAGGTTCGCCTTTAAATCCCGATGAACCGACTTCGCTAGTTGTAGTTGACGAACTCCCGCCTGCGCCAACAAAAACCACATATTTTTGATTTGCTATAAACTGCACGGACTCTTGAATAAATCCTCCACCTCCACCCCCGCCAGCATAGTACGCCCCACCCCCAGCGCCCCCTCCAGCAACCACCAGCACGTCGGTCATCGGCATAAAGCCTATGCGGTCAAGTTGAGCTTGGATGTTTGCAGTCGCCCCACCGAGGAACGCTAGTTCAGCCGCTTGGACTCCGGTAGAAACCGCTAGTTTGCCTGCCGCGTCAGTTATGACGACTGCTCCAGCAGTTAAATTGGTTGTTATACAGGTAGTAATAGCCCCCGTAACCACGTTCTGTTTGTCATCAAACTTTTCGATTACGTCGTAGTCTAACTTCGCCAAGGAGACCGCGCCATCAGCGAGTTTTGCGGTAGTGACTTTTGTTATAGTGCTGAGATTCATAATAACCTTTAAGGTTAATACACCCTAGGGGGTTAAAAGACAAGGAGTATTTCTCCTAGGGGCAAACTTTTTATCCATCATCCGCCGCCACGGAGTCCCCGCTCGGTTTCCATTCCCACCCTCCTGCGGCGGTCTAAGTCCCAGCCGCTCACGAACCGTTTCGAGAAGAACGAATGCCGCATCAGCGATGTCGGGGGATCGTCCCATCCGAGATTTCATATCCGCTTTAGGCTCGACGCAAAGTTTCATGCCGCCCGACTTTCGGGTTTCAAAGTTTCGAGCGGTCATCTCTTGGGCGAGGTCGGGGACAATGCCGCGAAGTTGCCCGTTCTGAAGATACTCCTTCGCCCCGAACCAAAGTTCCGTGACGCGATTGACGTATTTGTCTTTTGCCTGAGTCGAGTCATAAGCGGAGAGGGGACGCTCGGTAGGCGACCCGCCAAAATGGACTCGCAAAAATTCATTGCTTCCAAGAACCCGTGACAAAGCGTCACAGAATGGAACGCCGCCGCCCGTCACATCGACCCCGACGTATTGCATCTTGACTTTCTCGCGATCTAAAATGGTTGCGATCTTCTGCGCCACTTGAAAAGTGCGCGGGTCTTTAGAGGACGCGTCGTCTTCGATGTAATGGAAGCTGTCAAACGATACCTGCTCGTTCCCATCTCTATTAAGTCCATAGCTTCCGACATAAAGAACGCAACGGTCACCACCCGAAACAAACGATGGGTCGATTCCCGCAATGCGCGTTGTTCCACCCTGCCAGATGGGAGGTTGGTCGCCCTTGAATTTGATAATCTCACTCTCGCTGTAGATCGCCTTGCTGACTCCTTGTGGAGGCCAAAAGCCCCTGAAGTCGCGCCAGAACATCGGAGAGTCCTCGCCAAGTCGATCGTGTGCCTCATCGATCTTCTCAAACTTCTGAATCGGCCAGAGATTTTCACGGGCGATATAATTCGGGTTCCGCATCGCGTCGAAGTGCAAGCAAACCCCACCAAGCTTAGTTTCCCACCTATCATCGTTTACCGACACGGAAGACCATCCGTCTTTCGGTTCAACGAACTTTCCGAATGGATCGTAGTAAGAGACAGGATTTGCCGCCGCGCAGATGTGGAGAACCGCATTGTTACTCAAGTTGGAGATCGCAGTGTCAAGGAGTGAGTGAGACAACTCCGACAGCTCATCCGCTGCTAGAAAGACTCGCGGGGCTTTCATGCCTCGCATCTTTCCCGTCACTTCTGCGGTCTTCTTAGCTTCAGCAGGGATCAAATAAATTCCCGCCTGCTCCATTCGAGCGCCGTCTCGCATAACATAAATCGCCGGAGTTGGAGTATCCGTCAGCTTCGCAGGGGCAACAGCCTTAATCGCGGGCCAGTATCTTTGTACCGCACCCCACACACGCTTCTTGGAATCACGGATCGAAGTTGAGGTCAGAAGCCCGAGTGTGTGGTACGGAGCCGCGAGCCAGTTGAGTAAAATCCACACGGCCATGAAATCTGATTTGCCCGAGGAGCCGCAGCCAGCGAACCCGACGAACTGGCTGGTGCAGCATTCATGCAACATAGATTCAGCCCAAGGATGCCAAACAAAAGGCTCCGAACTTTTCGAGAAAAACATTTGTGCTGCCCGACGAAAATTATCTTCACGAAGAGTTCCGTCAGGAGCGATGCTACGATAAGCGTGAAGCTCAATCGTCCAATCGGCGGTACCTGGAGGGTAAACAAAACCGTACCTAACAATACTGCCTTTTGGAACTGGCGTCTTGCCGTCATCGACAAAGGTTCCCGAACTTTTTTTGAACATCTGGGGACAAGGTAGGTCTAACTTGGTTCAAGGTCAAATACGACTTTGCAAAAACCATTGATCTATAAACTATTTATACAAAACCGTAAGCGATTTCAAATCCCGTATGCGCTGCCCCTTTTTGTCCAAAATTTTCTGGGACAAAATCTCCGCTCACTAGGTAAAGATACGGGTTTTTTCATTTGCGGTTGTATAAAACTGTGTTAGGTTAATACACCCAATAACACGTTTTGTCCCAACTTTTGGGACAGAATCACAAACCAAAACGAACTGAAAAATGAAAATCCAGACTGAAAAACCTGACGCCAAAACAACAATATTAAAATGCGGTCATGCCATTGTGCGGATCAGCAAACTAGATCGCGGCCCGTACACAACACATCGACTGGCATGGAAAGTTGGAAAGAAAACTTTTCGCAGGAGCTACAACTCGGAAGCTTCGGCACTCGCAGAAGCGGATAGAATTGTGAGGCACCTTGCAACCTGTGACGGAAGCGTAACGGCCCTGAGCGGGCAGGACGTGAGCTACTTCAACGAGTGCAAGGAGCGTCTAGGATCAACGCCGATGCACGTCGCGGTTGAATTCTATTTGAAGTTCCATGAGCGCACCTCGCAGAACCCGCATACTTTTTCCGAAGTGTTTGATTTGTGGTACGCGAAAGCCGAAGAACGCCAGCTATCCTCGCGCTACTACCAGACCCTCCGAAATCACCGGAATGCTTGGGAGCCTGAATTCGGAAAAAGATTCATAGATACTATCGCGTCGGAAGAGTATTTGACCTTCTTGAGCCGCTCAAAATATAGCCCTAAGAGTAAGCGAAATCTTTTCGGCACCCTCTCCTCATTACTGCGGTGGGCGGCGAAAAAGAATCAGCGATTCATCTCTCAGGACAAAACTGAAATGGAGACTAATTTTCCTTCGGAGAAAGAAGTGACCCCCGAGTTCTACACGCCTGACGAGCTGTGCGCCATATTCGCGGCTACTGAACCTAGGTTCTTAGCCTATACCGCTCTGATGGCTTTTGGCGGGACTAGAAGATCAGAGGCTAGTAGTCGGAAGCTCACCAGAAAAAATATTCTGTTCGCGGAAAGAATGATTCGGCTCGGGCCGGAGATAACTAAGACCGGAACGGGGCGCGCTCTCAACATCCCCGACAACCTCCAAGTTTGGCTCGATAGATTCGCGCCTGAAAAAGGACCGATCGCAAAGATAATAAAAATAACGCCGCCAGACGAAGACGTGCTCAAGCTGTGCGGGGTTGAAACAAAAGATAACGCGCTGCGCCACTCGTTCTGCTCATACCATATCGCACTCCACCGTAACTCCGAGTTGACATCAGAGGTAGCGGGGAACTCAGTCGATATGCTAAAAAAGCACTACAAGGCGCTTGTATCCACGGTTGCAGCGGAACAGTGGTTTAACATCACCCCCGATGTGGTGCGTCAATTTGCCAAGAAAAAAGGGATCGCTTTAGACTGGTGAAAGATTTTACTTTCATGCGCCTAAAACTATCCGATAAAAAAAACCAGAAAAAAGATTGAACAAAAAGATTGAACACCTGTGCAAGTGTAGTGTCTAAGATAATAACCCAGCTTCACCGATGGGCGGGAAAGACAGCGGGCAAACAAACAACTAACAAACTGAAATAAAATGCCGAACAAATTACGAGAGGGCACGCTCCGCGTGTCATACGTTGAATCAAAGTTAAATAACAAAGCGATCACCCTACTAGCAGGAGCAAAAGGGGTGACTATTAGTGCGCTAATCAGGCAAGCGGTAGTGGACTTCTTGAAGAAAGAAGACCCGAGTGGAGAAACAATCTCACTCGCAAAACATTTGATTGAAAAACAATCAGACAGCCCCGATGAACGAGTTTCTGAGTCTTTGGACTTAGCGACACTCGAACGCCTCAAAAAGATAGCTATGCTCGGAAGCCGAGCGTACACCTAACCAGAACCCTACTTTTTTTTGCGAATTATTAACCCTCGCAACGCAGTACAAATAAAATAAATATATGCTAAAAATCACCATCACCGTAAACTCAACAACCCATCAAAAACTTCTCATCCTCGCTCAAAATAACGGCGTCGAAATCGAAGTTTTAGCATCGGAATTTGTAGAAGATATGGTAGAGTCCGCGTCCAATGACCCCGAAGTGGCCGCCTGTCTCCGTGAATATGAGGGTAAACATATTCCAGTTGCTTAATAACCGTTTAGATATTGTATTACAGGGGGGGGTAACTCCCCCCAGTATCAAATATGACACTCACACTAGAATGCAGTTCCTTCACCGCAACCCCTCTGGGGGACGGTAAGATAAGCCTCGAAGTAAAAGGGGCTACCCCAAAAGGGAAAGACGCCGAAGCCTCATACGAGGCGGAGGCAGCAATAGAGCGGTTGAGCGAGTTGCTCGGGAGAAAAGTCTCCCGTGGCAACCTCGCCTACTGGCGCGACAACATGAACCTCCCTTACCGGAAGCTCGGTTTAAAAAAGTTCGTATACAAAGAGGTTGACCTCAGCAAGTGGGCTAAGGGTCAGCCGAAATGTAATAACCACATCACCGCATGGGAAAAATAAATTCACGAGCGAAAGGCGCTAGGGGCGAGCGGGAGCTTGCCTCTTTTTTGACCGATGAGGGGTTCCCTGCCAGGCGCGGAGTCCAATTCAGCCAGGGGCGATTTGGACTAACTGGAGACGATGTCATTTGCGACTCGCTCCCACTGCATATCGAATGCAAACGCGTCGAGGCGGGGAACCCCTATGTGTGGCTCGAACAGGCGGTGAGAGACGCCAAAGAAGGAAAAATTCCCACCGTTTTCCACAAGCGCAACGACCACGGATGGATCGTCGTTTTACGCGCTGAAGACTTTATTTCCATCCTCCGAGAATCCTCTCTAGTTAAATGAACAGCATACTTGAAACCGCAATAGAAGTGACGACGGGTGATCGTCGTCGCGATTACGACAAAGCGACCTCCAACCACCAAAGAATCGCTGATGGATGGAACTGGTACCTCAAAGCGAGGAAAGAGCCCGAGGCTCCGCTATCCGCTCTGGATGTGGCTCACATGATGATTGTGCTCAAGATGGCTCGCGCTTGCTACACCCCCACACGCGACACCTACGTTGACATTGCAGGCTACGCCAAATGCAGTTCTCAGATTTCTAAATTCGAGGAAGAATGAAATTTACTCTCTATCCGTTTCAGCAAGAAGCGGTGGAAAAAAACCTCAAGTCGCTCGATTCAAATGGTGCCTCTTTAGAGGCGACTGGCTGCGGCGGAGGAAAGACCATCATCGCTTGTGAAGTCGCTCGGCGCTACGCGCTGCCAGTCGGAGTGATCTGCCCGAAGAGCGTCAAAGCCAAGTGGCTTGCCACTCTGGAGTCGTTTGGTATTGAGCCTGTGTTTGTCGAGAACCCTGAAAAACTCCGCACGGGGAACACCGCGTGGTTAAAAAAAGTGGGTACTAATTTTAAATGGGTGCCCGAATCGCTCCTTCTCATAGTCGATGAGGTTCATATGTGCGCTGGAATGAAAAGCGCCAATGGAAAGATGCTCGAAGCGTCTCCCTACCGCACACTCATGCTTTCGGCAACTGCCGCAGAGAGCCCGCTCCGAATGAAAAGTATTGGAGTGAAGCTAGGGCTATTTCACTCACGTCAATTCTGGAACTGGGCCGCTCACATGGGGGCCGAACGAGGTCAATGGGGCGGGCTAGAATGGGACCCGAAGGTAAAAGAAAACAAACTGCGAATGCAGCACCTCCACGATTCCGTGTTCACCACTCGCGGGAGCCGGACGCCTGACGCGGTATTAAGCGAGCAGCTCCCAGACCTCACGCTTTCCGATGAACCCATTTTTATATCACCACTCGATCGTGAAGAAATTCACAAGCTCTACTCAGAGATGGTGGACATCGAAGACCCAGCGGCTGTGAAGAACCTCCGGCAGCGCCAAGCGATCGAACTCATAAAGATTCCCTACCTCGTAGAGCGTGCAGCAGCGATCGTGGAAGACGGAGGCAGTGCAGTCACGTTCCTCAACTTCCATGCTTCCATCGATCTCGCTTCAAAGCTTCTTGGCGACATCTCCGAGACAATAGACGGGAGGGTGTCGCAGAATATGCGACAGCAGAGCCGCGATAAATTCCAGGCGAATATCCTCCGATGTCTTGTCATCCAAATCGGCGCTGGAGGCCAGTCCATCGACCTTCACGACGTTCATGGTAACGCGCCACGCACTGCCCTAATCTGCCCGCAATTCAGCGGCACAGCCGAGGAACAAGCAATTGGTCGCATCCGACGATTTGGTGGAAAAAACCGCGCACTGGTTCTCCGGTTATTTGTCTCAGGGACCGTGGAGCAAGCAGCACTGCACCTCACAGCCCACAAGCGCGAGAATACAACAATTTTTAACGAAGGAATTATGTCAGACACAACAACACAACTGCGCGACGTGAGAGAAGTCTCACTCGCGTTAGCAGAAAACAACGAGAGAGAACACGCCGAGCATTCGCCGTCCTCTCTGAAAGAAAAAGCGAAATGCCCAGGCTTTCGTAATGACCAAACCCGCGACACCACCGCAGCAGACAGAGGCTCCCTAGGGCACCTTGCCGTCGAGAAAGAAAACCTCGATGTCATCCCTGCCGATGATGAGTTTCTCCGCAAAAGTGCAGGGCTGTGTTTGCAGTACCTCACCTCTCTGCGATCCAAGTGCCAAGCACCTGTGGAGGATATTCGCGAGCGTCGTTATGTAGTACTCGATCAGTTCGGGCATATCGATCACGTCATGGTTCACGGAACCAGTGCAGAGTTGGTGGACTACAAATTTGCATGGGGAAAATATGAAGCCGACTCGCCTCAATTTTGGGCTTACGCCATTGGCATTTTTCACGCGCATGAAAAAGTAGAAACCCTCACAGTTCACGTTGTTCTCCCCTTCCAAGGGATCATCGACGTTGTGACTTGGACTCGCTCGGAAGACTTGGATCGCCTCGTAGCGCAAGTAACGGCGATCATTGAGGCCGCGAAGCGTAACGACCCAGCGGCCTATTTAACAGGCGGTCATTGTGCATGGTGCGCTCACCGCGCCGAGTGCCATAAATTAAACTCCCTCGCCCTCACCATCGCTCGTAAATATCAGCCTGACGAGCTGGCTCTCCCACCGCAGTTTGATCCCGCGATCATCACCGATCCAGAGAAAATGGCTTTAGCGAAAAGACTCTCGCCGATCCTCAAGGGATGGGCTGAGAAGGTAGACGCCCGCGCCCTAGAGCTTCGACTATCGGGGGTGGAAATCCCAGGTTGGGAACTCGCCGAACGCGCTAGTGCGTTTGACATCACCGACGCTCAAGCCGCATGGGAAGTGGTCAAAAATAAAATCACCCCAGAAGCTTTCGCAGCTTGCGCCAAACTAAAAATTGGTGAACTAGAAAAAGCTGTTTCACGCACCGCAGAACGAGGGCAAATGGCTAAGTCTAAAACAGCTTTGCGAGATGCTCTCATTGACGCGAATGCGGCAAAAGTAGAAGGGACGATTCTTTTTTTGAAAAAGTCAAAAATAGTTTGAACGGATTGATAAATTCCGCGTCTCATGTAATAACCCCATAACCAGAACAACAAAACTAAACCACTAAAATACTAAAAATGGCAACCATATCATTCGATGAAATCGAAAACACGAAACAACTCGTAACAACGCAGCCGGAAGCAAACGCGCTCGCAAATATCAGCACCAATGACTACTCCGACAAGGGGCTCATCGGAGATTGGAGCGCAAGCGACACGAAGCTCCCACGCATCAACCTCGTCAACAAGACGGGCGTTCTAGCGGATCAATTCAGCCCAGGAACTTGGGTTCTCGACAAGCAACATCAGATCAGCGGGATCGATCCGAAGGACAAGAAAAAGGGAGTCGCACTTCGCGTCATCGCGTTGCAGATGATGAAGCAGTATCAAGAAAATATTCCCTACGACGACCGTGAAAACACGCAAGTCCGAATGTTCTCCACAGCCGCACAGGTGCGGGATGTAGGCGGTCAGGTGCATTGGACTCGTGGGGCGAATTTCTTCTCGGAGATCGCGACCGTTGAGTTCCTGATTCAGGCAATCGAGGGGCTTTGCGAAGAGAGTGAATCCTTGTTCTACAACATCGCTTCCGACGGCACTCGCTACACACGAGCCGTTGCAACATTTGCTTCGACCTCGTACAGCGGTGTCGCAGTTCCAATCGCAACTTCGCTTCGCACACACCTCGCAGCTTGCGGTCTTAAAGGTGGGCAGTGGGATTTAGGTTCGCTCATCACCACTAAGGCTGACAAGTCATGGTGGACACCGACGATTCGTTCGGCGGGTCTCGTAACCGAAGCCCAAAAAGAACTCATTGACACACTCCCCTGAGTCAACAAATGGGTTGCATGGGATAATAACCATGCAACCTATATCTCTTATGAAAGCCACACTCGAATTTAATCTACCAGAAGAACAAAACGAGCATCTCTACGCCCTTAAGGGGGTGGACGCATTGCTAGTCATCGACGACCTACTCAACGAAATCCGATCGCTCCTCAACCACGATGGCGGCTTGCTTTCTAAGTGGAGGGATGAGGATGGAATTTTCGTTAAGCCAAACTACACGACCGTTGAGATCGTCCGCGACGTTCTCATCGAGTTGAAACAAGAGAGACAATTGCCAGAGCTTTTATAATGGTCTGTGCTATTGATTTCGAGTCGTACTACGACAATGAAACCAGCATAACGACGCTGGGTGGGTGGCATTACGCTCGGGCGACTGACATCTACCTAGTGTCTATGGCGGGGGATAACGGACTGCGTTTCGTCGGGCACCCAAAAGATGCCCCTTGGGAGGTCGTGAACGGGGCGACTTGGATCATGCACAATGCGGCATTCGATCTGACTCTCTTGGACTGCCTCGTTGAAAAAGCAATCGTCCAGCCTGTTTATGCGGAGAAGGTCTACGATACCGCCGACATGACCGCCTTTTTCAGCTACCCGCGATCCTTGAAAGAGGCATCTCACCATCTGCTAGGGCTGGAAATCTCAAAAGACGTGCGGGATAAGATGAAAAAGAAGCAATGGGCGACCATGACGCCAGACTTTCAGGAAGATGTTCGGAAATATGCCCTCTCGGATGCCGAGAATACGCTGAATCTTTGGCTCAAGCACGGCGACCAGTGGCCCGAGCGCGAAAGGACAATTTCTAAGCTCACACGCGAGATGACAATGCGTGGAGTGCCCGTAAATATAAAGAAGTTACGCGAAAGTGCTATAACTTTAGCCGAAACGAGTGAAAAAACACGCGATCTCCTACCTTGGCACCCCGACCGCCCTGCTTTATCGCTTCACGCGGTCAGGGATCAATGCACTAAAGAGGGGATTTGGGCTCCAGAGAGCTTTGCGGAGAAAGAAGACGACGCTCAGAGGTGGGAAGAGGAGTTCGCGGCCAAATATCCGTGGGTATCCGCTATTCGCGAACACCGAAAGGCCAATAAACACCTTAAAACCATCCAAACCATGCTCACTCGCACCCGTCCATGCGGTCGAATGGGCTACGATTTGAAGTATTTCGGGGCTACCACAGGCCGCGACTCGGGATCGGGCGGTTGGAACGCTCAAAACCTACCAAGAGACGTAGTTTCAGGCGTAGATATTCGCTCCCTCATCGAAGCCCCAGAAGGGAAGATGCTCGTGGTCTGCGATCTCGCTCAAATTGAAGCCCGTTGCATACTTTATCTAGCCAGAGATAAAGCCACACTTGATGTTCTTCGCACGGGCGTCGATGTCTACGAGGCTCACGCTCGGGCGACGATGGGCTACACTGACCCTCGCCCCCTTAAAGATGTCGATAAAGCATTACGCCAACTGGCTAAAGCTCGCGTCCTAGGGCTTGGATTCGGATGCGGGGCTAACAAGTTTCAAGTCGTAGCGAAAATGATGGCAGGGTTGGAGATTTCACCGCAAGAAGCGGAGCGCGTTGTCAAAGACTACCGCAAGTCTAATC
>Ga0209296_1000309_pt1 | contig 41706 bp, 45 predicted proteins | sample S_130206_EF_Meta_FD_187319 | JGI IMG/M metagenome (GOLD analysis project Ga0209296, IMG submission 187319) | Freshwater microbial communities from Lake Simoncouche, Canada to study carbon cycling - S_130206_EF_MetaG (SPAdes) (version 2) | ecosystem: Environmental > Aquatic > Freshwater > Lake ... | reverse complement strand
AATCTTATTAAAATTACTGAGCAATAAATGAACTATTTCATATCTCATTATCAGATGTTTCTTAAAGCGCTTCAGCGAAGCCATGCGTCCTTACTTACTACACTTATGATGTTTTTAGTTATAGGTGTCACTTTTATATTGCCAAGTATATCTTTTCTTATAGTGCAAAATTTAAAATCAATTTCTGAAAATATTCAGCATGAATCACAGGTTAGTATCTTTCTAAAAAAAGACACATCAACTGACGCTAAAAATAAAATTGAAAGAGAATTAAAAAATCGCTCAGAAATTAATAGCTATCATTTTGTCAAAAAAGAAGAAGCTTGGTCTAAGCTACAAAAATCAATGGGCTTTAATGACTCAAACAATGGACTGTCTGAAAATCCCCTACCCGATGCTTTCTTTATTTCTCCCAATACTGTTAATCCAAATCAAATCGGTGAATTAAAATCCTTTTTAGATACGCTTGATGGTATAGATCAGGTAGTTGTTGATACAGGCTGGGTTAAAAAATTGAACTCAGTGCTTCATTTGGCAAATAAAGCCATTCTTTTGGCTTCCGTTTTACTAGCCTCTATGCTGACGGTAGTGATTGGAAATACAATTCGTCTTCAAATGGCTTCACATCATGAAGAAATTGAACTGAGCAAATTAATCGGTGCTACGAATCAATTTATTAGAAGGCCTTTTTTATACAGCGGCTTTATTTACGGCCTTGGAGGTGGATTAACTGCTGCCATCACGCTCAAATTAATTGTCATTTTCTTAAATCATAGTGTCATTGAGGTTGAGGCTCTCTATGGGGCTCAATTTATTATTATTGACTTAAAACCTTTGGAATATTTATCCATCATAGGAAGCTCAGCTTTGATCGCTGTGGCTGCATCTTTCGTCTCCATAAATCAATCGATTAGAAAATTATAGCGCTCTAACCTATTGTATTTATTAGGTTAATCTACTATTTTTGGAACTTTATTAAGCTAGCACTCTCTTATGAAGAGTGCTAAAATTATATTTATTAATGAAGTTTTACAAAGGATTTTATTAAAATGACTTTGGATTTAAGCTTACCTTCAATTGGATCTGTTGATAGTTACGATCGCTATATGCAGTCCATTAGAGCCATTCCCTCTCTGACCGCAGAAGAAGAGTTAGCTCTTGGCATGCGCCTTAAAACATCAAACGACCTCGAAGCTGCAAAAACACTCATTTTGTCGCACTTAAAATTAGTAGCTAAGGTAGCTAAAGGCTATTCCGGCTATGGGCTGCCTCAATCAGACTTAGTTCAAGAAGGCAATATTGGCCTTATGAAAGCTGTAAAACGATTTGATCCTGAAAGGGGTGTAAGACTCGTATCTTTCGCAATCTTCTGGATTAAAGCTGAAATTCAAGAATATATTGTTAAAAACTGGCGCTTAGTTAAAACGGCAACGACGAAAGCCCAACGTAAACTGTTTTTTAATTTACGAAGCATGAAAAAAACTCTTCAACCTCTTAAATCTGATGAAATTAATTCGATCGCAAAAGAGCTTAATGTCAAACCTGAAGATGTGCGCGAAATGGAATATCGCTTTAATGGTAATGAAATTTCTCTAGATTATGGATCTGAAGAATCAGAAGACGACGTCTATAGGCCTATTGCTTATCTTAAAGATGAAACGCCTGAGCCATCAGAAAAAATGGAGGTAGATCAATCTGAAGGCAATAGTTTATCTTCTCTCAATAAAGCACTTTCATCGCTTGATGAAAGAAGTCGTCTTATTCTAGAGGAAAGATGGCTTAAGGATAAAGACTCTTCAACGCTCCATGAGCTTGCAGACAAACTTGGTGTATCTGCTGAAAGAATTAGACAGATCGAACAAGCAGCAATGAAAAAAATTAAAATGTTAATGCAATCTTCTATTCATTAATTTTTACCAAAAAAGCCAACAGACCTCCGATAATATAGTTTTTTTAGGCTTTCCCACAAAGTGACAATAAGTAACGCTAAAATATACCCTTTAGAAATTAAGCTTCACCAAGCATCCAAACTGTTAGAAATTAAATTTAACAATAAAACTGAATGTATGCTTTCGTGCGAATTTCTTCGAGTGCATTCACCATCCGCTGAAGTAAAAGGCCACGGGCCAGGGCAAGAAACACTTCAAGTGCATAAAGAAAATGTCGCCATAGAAAATATTGAGCCTGTGGGTCAGTACGCGATTAAGTTAATATTTTCGGATGGCCATAATACAGGCATCTATACATGGGATTACCTTTATGAGCTTGCTGCTACATATGATGTTCTCTGGGAAGAATATTTAAAAAAATTATCTATGGCGGGTATTCAGAGAATAAACACGGATGTCTAATAAAAAAACACATTTTGGCTTCAGCGAAGTAGAAACATCAGAAAAGGCCAGTAAGGTAGCTTCTGTATTCCATTCTGTGGCAACAAATTATGACCTGATGAATGACTTGATGTCATTTGGCATGCATCATATTTGGAAAAAATTTCTTGTAAATACCTCTAACGTAAAGAAGAATGCGCGCATTCTTGATATTGCTGGAGGAACAGCAGACTTGTCTATTCTGCTTGCAAAAAAAATAGGTGCGCAAACAGCCGATTTTAAAGGGCAAATGATACATTCTGATATTAATTTATCTATGCTAAACATTGGTCGTGATAAATTAATTGATCAAGGTATTTTTATACCTTCTATACTATGCGATGCGGAATCACTCCCCTTTCCTGATAATTATTTTGACTGTGTGACGATAGGTTTTGGAATTCGTAATATGACCGATAAAAAGAAAGCATTAAAGGAAATTTATCGCGTCTTATCTCCGGGCGGAAAAATATTAATTTTAGAATTTTCAAAAGTATGGAAGCCATTGCAATATTTTTATGATCAATTTTCTTTTAAATTACTGCCAAAATTAGGGAAATTATTTGCTAAAGATGAGCCAAGCTATCAATATCTTGTTGAATCTATAAGAATGCATCCCGATCAAGAATCATTAAAAGTCATGATGGAAGAAGAATCCTTCTCCAAAGTTGAATATCTTAATTTATCTTCAGGTGTAGTTGCTATTCATATGGGATACAAGTTTTGATCATTGACACAATTAAATCAAAGTTGACTAATCATTTGTTTCAACAGAATGAGTGGCTGAAGAAAGATCTTTCCAAGCACAAATCAAAATCTATTTTGTTTAATGTAGGGCCTATACATTACGCATTAATAATTAATGAGAGTGGTCTGCCAGAATATAGGGGTCATATTGATGCTTATGATGCAGAAATTAAATTATCAATATCGTCAGCGATTGAACTTATGCGTGGAAATAAAAAAGCCGATATTGAAATTAAAGGTGATATCGACTTTGCTACAGTAATGAGTAATCTTTTGAAAGATGTTGAGTGGGATTATGAAGATGATTTAAGTCAGATGATTGGTGATATTCCAGCATATCATCTCGTAAAACTTGGAAAAAAAGTAGTTCACTCCACAAAAAAAACATCATTTAATATAGCGGACACTTTTACAGAGTATTGGCTCGAAGAAAAGCCATTGATTGCAAAGAAAAGATTAGTGGAACAGTTTAATAGTGAAGTTGACCGTTTACGATTTGATGTTGATCGTTTAGAGCTCAGACTTAAAAAGCTATGAAGTACTTTAGACTAATTTATATAATCTACATACTTCTTAAGTATAGACTTGAAGAATACATTACATTCAATCGACAACTTAATGTTCTTGCCCGTTTTATCTCGATAATATTTTTCTTTAGGTCACATAAAGAAAATAGAGGTATAAGACTTAGGCTTGCCCTTGAAAATTTAGGCCCTATTTTCGTTAAATTTGGTCAAATGCTTTCTACTAGAAGAGATCTCATTCCTTTAGATATTGCAGATGAGCTAGCTAAACTTCAAGATCAAGTACCGCCTTTCCCCTATGAGAATGTTGAAAAAATTATTGATGCGTCATATAGCATGCCGTTAGATAAAATTTTCAAAACATTTGACCCAATTCCTATAGCAAGCGCTTCAGTTGCCCAAGTTCATTTTGCAACTCTTCATGATGGAAAAGATGTTGCAGTTAAAATACTAAGGCCCAATATTAAGCGCGTCATTGATAAAGATATTAATTTACTTTATCTCATTGCCCATATGCTTGAATTAATCTGGTCTGACGGCAAACGATTAAGGCCGAGGGAAGTTGTGGCTGAATTTTCAAAGCATGTTCAATGCGAACTAAATCTTATGTTAGACGCAGCAAATTGCAGTCGTTTAGGTGAAAATTTTAAAGATAAAAAATTGCTTATCGTGCCAGAAGTCTATTGGGATTTCTGTAACGAAGATGTCATGGTGATGGAAAGAATGTATGGCACGCCTATTAGTCATATCGAAACACTTCGAAAGAAAAAAATTGATATTAAACAACTCGCACGCAATGGCGTAGAAATATTCTTTACTCAAGTATTTAGAGATAGTTTTTTTCACGCAGATATGCACCCTGGGAACATTCAGGTTGCAGATGATGGTCGTTATATCGCTATGGACTTCGGTATCATGGGATCTCTTAGTGAGAATGATAAAAACTATCTAGCACGTAATTTTTTAGCCTTTTTTAAGCGTGACTATCATGACGTAGCACTTGCCCATATCGAATCAGGTTGGGTGCCTAAGAATACCTCTTTAGATGAATTTGAAAATGCAATACGATCAGTATGTGAGCCTATTTTTAATAAACCACTAAAAGAAATATCATTTGGTCGCCTTCTTATTAGACTGTTTCAAACTTCTAGAAGATTTAATATGGAAATTCAACCTCAACTTACTATGCTGCAAAAAACACTTTTAAATGTAGAAGGTCTTGGTCGAAACCTAGATCCTGATTTAGACTTATGGAAAACAGCTGCCCCATTTTTGAAAAAATATATGTCAGAACAAAAAGGCATTAAACATATTCTAAAGAGCTTAAAAAATGAACTGCCTCACTGGCTTCATTTAACTCCCCAATTGCCAAGACTTATCCATGAGTTTCTCGAACAAAAAAAACATGGCTATAAAAATACAATTGACCAAGAAGATTTAGAGCGTTTCTTGATAGCTCAAAAAAAACAAAATCTCTGGTTTAAAATCATAATTACTTTCATTGGAATTACTTTATTGGTAAATTTAGCAGTCTTGTTTTATTTTATTAAATAAATTTAGGAAGTTTTAATTTGCTTATCTGGTTCGTCTCTCTTTATCTTCTGGTTACAATTGGAATTGGTATTTTTGTATCTTCTCGTGTTAAAAATACCAAAGACTATGCCGTTGCCGGCAGGCACCTTCCTCTCCCTATTGTAACTGCTACGGTTTTTGCAACTTGGTTTGGAGCAGAAGCAATTTTTGGCGTATCTTCTACTTTTGTAAAAGAAGGCTTAAATGGGGTGGTAGCCGATCCTTTCGGATCAAGTCTTTGTTTAATTATTGCTGGCATTTTCTTTTCCTCTAAATTATATAAATTAAATATCATTACCTTGGGTGATTTTTACAAGGCTAGATACAACAGAACTATTGAAGTTTTAACTACTATTGCAATAGTCATTTCATATCTAGGATGGGTTGCGGCGCAAATTAAAGCGCTTGGATTAATATTTAACCTTATTACACACCAATTGATTAGCGAACAAGCGGGTATGGTTATTGGAACATTAATTGTGCTGACCTTTACTACTTTTGGTGGCATGTTATCTGTAGCTATTTTAGATTTTATTCAAATGATCGTAGTTATTGGCGGGCTTCTTTATATTGCTTACGCTATTTCTCATTTAACAGGGGGCGTTATTCCGGTAATTGAGAGTGCCTCTATAAATCATAAATTAGACTTTTTTCCAAAAGGTAATATTTGGACATGGATAACTTTTTTTGGCACATGGATCACCATGATGCTAGGCTCCGTACCTCAACAAGATGTATTTCAACGCATCACCTCAGCTAAAACTGCCAAAATTGCCCTATATGGATCAATACTTGGTGCTTTAATTTATTTTACATTTACATTTGTACCCATGTTTATTGCATATTCGGCGACTTTAATTGATGCCGAATATTTTAACGGGCTCGTAAATACAAATTCACAGCATGTTTTACCTATGCTCGTTCTTAACTACATGCCTCTCTTTGCTCAGGTAGTATTCTTTGGAGCTGTTCTATCCGCAATTATGAGCTGCTCATCAGCAACTCTTCTGGCGCCATCAATTACTTTTGCAGAAAATATTGTTAAAGGTTATTTCCCAAAAATTAGCGACAAGCATTTACTTAAAATCATGAGGATTACGCTTGTCTGTTTTTCTGCTGTTGTTTTGCTATATGCGCTTAGCTCAAATCTCTCAATTTTTGGTATGGTTGAATCAGCATATAAAATTACGCTTGCGGGTGCTTTTGTGCCCCTTGTATTTGGTGCATTTTGGAAAAAAGCTAATAACCAAGGCGCTTTGATGGCAATTATTGGTGGCATAGGGTCATGGTTATTCGTAGAATTATTTCTAGGTGATAATACGCCTATTCCTGCTCAACTCATTGGCTTAGCTAATAGTATTATTGGGATGATTGTTGGATCTTTATTACCTAATATTATCAAAGAAACAAATAAGCTGAATAACAATTAACTCTGGCACTTAAAACAAAAGAAGCTTGATCGTTGTCCAATTTTCTTATTTTCAATAATTGATTTGCATTTTCGACAAGGCTTCCCTTTTCTTCCATATACATTATAAGTTTGCTGAAAATAACCAGACTGTCCATTCACGTTATAAAAATCTTTAAGTGAGCTTCCACCTAATTCAATCGCTTTTTTTAATGTGGTCTTAATATATTTAACAATCTTCTTACATTCGTTAAGCGTAATATCCTTACCTAATTTACTTGGAAGTACTCCGGCCTTAAATAATGATTCGCTTGCATATATATTTCCAACGCCCACAACAATATGACTATCCATAATAATATTTTTAATGGGTGATTTTTTATCATGCACTTTTGCAAATAAATACTCTCCGGTAAACAATCCTTCTAATGGTTCTGGGCCTAATCTAGCTATTAAAAAGTGATCCTTGATATCTCCATCAATCCAGAATATAGAGCCAAATCTTCTTGGGTCCGTATACCTTAAAATATTTTGTGAGTTATGAAATGCAATGTCGACATGATCATGCTTTTGAGGGGTTGTCTCTTTGTTTAAAATTTCAAGTCGGCCTGACATGCCTAAATGAATCATAAGATGCGCTTTTTCGAATTGAATAAGAATATATTTAGCGCGTCTTTTGATATGCAGTATTTTTTGGTTGGGAAGTGTTTTTTTTAAATGTGATGGAATTGGCCATCTTAAAGAGGGATTTCTAACAATAATATTTGAAATGGATTTCTGCAGTATAGGCTTGAGGCCCATACAGGTAATCTCAACCTCTGGCAGTTCAGGCATATAGAAATTTATTTTTTAGATGGTTCAATGGGAGGATTCAACATGGTAAATCCAATATCACTCCCAAAGTGGTAAAGCAAACCTTCGTCTACTCTATACAACTGCGTTTCCGGTGATTCTTGAATACGCAAAAAGGTAATCTTTTTTCCGTTGGTTGTATGGATATCAAAGCTCTTATATGGAATTCTCAGATCAATCGAGGATTTCTCAACGGACTTTGCTGGATTTTTAACCCACGTCATATCAAACCATTCAGCCATCTCATTTTGTTTAACTGCATTACCTTCGCTTGCAGTCCAATCATTATTAATGTGAGTAACTTTTAATCGTTTAGATTGCCATTGTTCAAGACGTGAAAAATCGAAATCTTTTATTTGCTCAGATTTACTTAAGGGTGACTTATCAATAAATTCAATAGGCTGCGTTGAAGCAGCTTCTGAATAAGCACCGCTAATCAGATATACATTATTTTTATATAAAAGATATTGATCTTCTGTTACAGAATTGTATGTGCCAAAAATAAACTCTTCTTCCAAATCCTTATGAATTAATTTTAGCTTCACCGTTGGTTTGTCTAGGCCATATTTGGCTAGATCATTTGAAGGTAATTTTTCACTACTCGATGTTGCTACGATGGAAATAATTTTTTGAACTGAAAATTGATCTGCTCTGCCTTTGATAGGCTCAATCATGTCCCAAGATTCAATATTTTTTTTGAAGATTACTGAGGCTTTTGATGGAAAGTCTACCTTTATAGAATCAAAATCACTTAAGTTGAATGTGCTAATTGCAAATTGTTTCGTTTGTTTTATCTCTGAAGGCTTAAGAAATAAGAAAAGTGAAATCGATAAGACTATCACTAACAAAATAATATTAATTAACCAGCGATTTTTCATATTTTTAAACTAGGCTTTTCTTCGCTTAAACCAGAACAATATACCTAAAACAAAAAAACCAATCGGTATAAAGTATTCAAAACTATGAAATACAGTCCATGCAATTATGAATGACATTTTATCGTTAGGAATAGTGACATTGACATCCTTTAACAACATAGGCTGAATTGAAATCAAGTTGTCATCACCGGATAACCAATTAATCATATTGATACCAAGATCCAAATTACCGCCATTTGTAATAAATGTATTGGATAAAAAATTGCCATTACCTACTACTACAACTCTTTGGCCTTTTTTTCCATAAACCCTTTGAAGCGCGACCGCTATGTTAATTGGTCCTAGCTTATCTTTGCCTTTATCAAAAGTGGGTTTTTGGTTCGCAATTGCTTGTGAAGACTCGAGCCATCCATTAGGAGATACCTCTATCAACTTACTAACTTCCCAGCCATTATCTAATGTTCCTTTCGCATTCACTTCGTGCACATTAGAAAATCGTGTTCCTAGCATAAAGTTTTTAGTAATAGCATGCTCACCATAAGAGGAAGCGGAAGCAATATTTTCATTAACTCCCTCTACCTTTTCTGTTGGGTCTATTACTTGCCCCCCTGAAACGCTCAGTCCAAGATAAGAAGCGACTTCATCTAAGCCATGAAAGTTATTATCATCAAGAAGCCAAAGAAGATTTCCTCCTGACTCTAGGAATTTTTTAATCTTTTTCACTTCTACAGGTGAAATAATTTTTTGTGGGCTTGCAATTACAAGCATAGAGCCATTAAGAGGCACTTCTGATTCTATAGCTAAATTTAAATTAGCGAATTTAAACCCTTTTGATTCTAATTGCTTGCCAAACTCACCCACGTCATTATTCTTAAGTCCAATTAAATTTCTTTCGCCATGACCATCTAAATACATGACCGCTTGTTGGTTTGTTCTTGATAAACGCATAAAAAGATTTGTCATCTCCTGCTCTGCAAAAGGAGGTTTAATATGTTCGGATCTTTTTTGATATTCAACGACAACTTCGCCGTCTTCTTTAATGCCATTTTCCTGGGCTAATTTTGGTTCTTTTATTGGGCTAATAAATTTAATATTGATATCAGGCTTTGTTCTCTGATACCGCGTCATAAAATTAATGATGCCTTGTCTAAATGTATCTCCATTATTCACGTCATCTTCGGAAGCAAAGACGGTTAATGTTATAGGGCCTTGCATTTGTTTTAATATATTAATACTTCCAGTAGTTAATGTATTTCTATTGGCTTGCGTTATATCTTTAGAAAACTTGTATTGATTCGCAAGAAAGCCTAATAAAAATATTAAAACAATGAATAGAACTACAAAAAAACTATTTTGTATGAGAATTTGTAATCTTAATTTTGGATTAACCTTCATAAATTATCCACGAAGCCTTTCTGCATCAAGACGTCTTATAGTTAATGTCAAGAATGTTGAAATGAACAAAAAGAAATATATTAAATCTGAGGTATCAATCATTCCTCTTGAAAAGCTTTGAAAGTGCTTCATTAAGGATATGTAAGCAAACCAGTGATTAGGGTCGCTTGCAAACATGCTTTCAAGAAAAATTAAAGCAAATAATGAGATAAAACTTAAGATGGCGGCAATAATAGGCTGCTTTGTTAAGCTTGAAAAATAAATACCTAAAGCAGAAAAACTTCCTAAAAGAAGCCAAAGACCAAATGAATTTGCTAATAGATATCCAAAGTCTATATCCGACCAAATATTAAGTGTGACGAGCATCATAAAAATATAAACAATAAGAATACTTAAGAAAATTATCAAGCCGACAAATTTGCCTAAAACGATTTCAGTTAACGAAATCGGTGCACTAAATAAAAATGGCAATGTTTGATTACGTCTTTCTTCACTAATAAGGCGCATTGTCAAAAGAGGGACGGCAAAAAGCATAATATAGCGAGCTATACCAAACACTGTCTGACCCACAAATATAGTGACCCCAACTCTTTCTGCAGGCCTCACGGCTCCCGACATCACTTCAAAATATTTATTTACCCCGGTGAGATAAAAATTCCCAAGCAGAGCCATAAGAAGGGCCAATATCGTCCATCCCATTGGTGAAGCAAATAAACTCTTAAGCTCTTTTCTTGCGATATTTAAAATCATATTAGTACTCACTCACATTCATTTAATTTTTTTGTTTCTTTTCAGTTAACTGAACAAAGACATCTTCAAGGCTGGTTTGATCAGGAGCTATTTGAAAAAGGCCCCAGCGATTTTTTACCGATAACTTTACGATAGCCTCTGATGGGGATTGCTTATCTTTAAAGTGAATGCGGTACATACGATCCTCTGCCTTTTCAACTTTAATAACGCCTTCGATATCTTTAAGCGCTGAAATAGTGGGTGCTTTTGAAAAGCCCACCATTAACTTATTGCCTTGTCGATGTTGTTTTAATTCATCAATTGACCCATGAAATACTAAATTACCTTTATCAATAATTTGAACGCGGTCACAAACCATTTCGACTTCAGGAAGGATATGTGTCGATAAAATTACACTGTGTTTTTGGCCTATTTCCCGAATAAGGGATCTAATTTCTCTAATTTGAATCGGATCGAGTCCTACTGTAGGCTCATCGAGAATCACAACCAATGGATTATGAATAATAGCTTGAGCGATTGCTACACGTTGCTGATAACCATTAGATAAGTTTTCAATTAATCGCTTACTCATATGGCTTAATCCACATTTTTGTTTCGCAATTTCTACGGCTTTTTTAATTTGCTTGCTAGGAACCCTGTGAAGTCGAGCGGCAATGGTTAAAAATTCATCTACTGTCAGCTCTTTATATATAGGACGCATTTCAGGTAAATACCCTATCAATGCTTTGGCTTCCTTGGGATTTTCAATGATATCAATACCACAAATTTTTACAGTACCGATCGAAGGGGCTAAATTTCCTGTAAGCATGCGCATCGTGGTCGATTTACCAGCGCCATTAGGGCCCAGAAAACCTAAAACCTCGCCTTTTTCTAGATGAAAACTTACATTTTTAACAGCCTCGCGGCCCCCAAAAAGGCGGGTAAGCTCAATAGCTTCTAAGGTTAAATTTGACATAGATGTTTTTTGAATTTTTATTGAAAAAATGAATCATAGATTATACATATTAAAAATCTTGTTTTGCTTTATTAGGCACTGGATGATTGCTCTCGGCTAAATTATTAGTCAAATTAGTTTAAACTATTGTAGAAATCAAATCTCAGGAATCTTTATGCGTCTGTTTCGAAAATTAACACTTATTACTTTTCTCTTATTCAGTATTTTAGCTAACGCAAAGCCTGACCCGTCGAGTAATGCTGATAATTATACCAATCCTGATCTTGTTTTTAGGCTCTTATTAGCTGAAATCGCCTCTCAACGAGGTGAGCTAAATCTTGCAAGCGAACTCTTTTTGGACTTGGCTAAGCAAACTGATAGCGCTCTTTTAGCTGAACGCGCGACAAGACTCACAGGTTTTACGAGGAATGGCACTATAGCTTTGGAAGCTTCTAAGGTATGGAATGAGCTTAACAAAGACTCTATCGATGCCCAACAAGCATTAAGCGAAATACTTATAGCTAACAATAAGCTTAATGAAGCAAAGCCAATTTTACAAAAATTGCTCCTCAAAGAAAAAACAAGGGCAAGTGGCTTTCTATACCTAAACAGCATGCTTTCGCATGTGTCAGATAAAAAAGCTGTATTAATTTTAGTAACCGATCTTGCTCAGCCTTACCCCAAATTAGCCGAAGCGCATTTTGCGATTGCCCATGCAGCTTGGGTTGGTAAAGATCAAAAAGTTTATGAAAAGGAATTGGCTACTATTAATCAAATAAAGCCAGATTGGGAAATGCCTGCCTTATTTAAAGGGCAAATATTAGCCAAAGAAAGTCCTGAAAAAGCCCTTAATTTCTATAGTGACTTCCTAAGTAAATATCCAAAATCAAATGATGTAAGACTTGAATTTGCAAAGTTACTTACAAATGGCCGCAAATTTAATGAGGCAAAAAATGAATTTATAAAACTTGTCAGCGCCTCAAATAGTTCGGCAGAGATTACCCTTGCCGTAGCCTTATTATCAGTTGAACTTGAAGACTATGACCTTGCCGAAAAGTATTTTTTACAAAGCCTTAAAAAAAATCCAAAAGATAAGGATCAAATCTTTATTTATCTTGCAAAGATTGCAGACAAAAAAAATCAAGGAGATGTAGCGATTACTTGGCTCAATAAAGTAGGTAACGGAAATCATTTCATTGAATCAAAATTAATCGCAGCAGAAATCATTGCAAAAAAAGAATCTATCGATAAAGCACTAGTATTTTTAAGCGCGTTAAAATCTGATTCACAGGATGAAAAATTGAGCATCGTCCAATTAAAAACATCTTTGCTCACGCGCTCCAACCGTCATCAAGAAGCATTCCAGCTCCTGCAGAATGAAGCGCCTAACTTTGCTCAGTCACCTGAATTTAAATTTGACTATGCACTCCTTGCAGACAAATTAAATAAATATGACTTGATGGAAAAGCTCTTAAGAGAGGCAATCAAGATTCGGCCTGATTACGCTGTTGCTTACAACGCACTTGGTTATTCTTTTGCTGATAGAAATATTAATTTAGAGGATGCTAAAAAATATATTGAACTTGCCTTGTCAATCTCTCCAAATAATCATTACATCTTAGATAGCATGGGTTGGTTATATTTTAGGCTTGGCAAATTAGAGTCAGCTCTTTCATTCATACAAAAAGCTTATGATGTTCAGCCAGACCCAGAGATCGCTGCACACCTTGGTGAAATTTTATGGGCTCAAGGGAAGAAAAAAGAAGCCAATGATGTTTTAGAGTTGTCACTCCAATCATTTCCAGACAATGAAGTTCTTAAAGAAGCATTCAAAAGACTTCATTAATTCTTTAAAAGCTTTTATTCAATTGAATTTTATTAACATCCCTATGTATGTGGTAGCACTTTTTCTTTCGGGCTGCGCAACATTGAATGATCCATTTGAAATATTTAAAAATCATTCGCCTGTCATTGAAACCTCTCAGGTGATTGACGAAAATCGTTCTATCAATCAATTTTCCATAAAAGCTAAATTTTCTTATTCGCTTGATTCTAAAGGCGCTTCAGGGCGTCTAATTTGGCACTATGAAAATAATCAGGATGAGATTGATATCTTTTCGCCATTTAATAATCAAGTCGCAAAAATAATCTATTCTTCTAATGACAAGCGCATCATCGATGCAAACGGCAAAGTTTTATCTGGTGAAGACTTTGATCATTACATACAATCTTTATTTGGTAAGAATATTTCGCCTGATCTCTTTAGATATCTGATTACAAATAATGCTGATCGAATTAAAAATATGCAAAAAGATGAAAACCAACCTAACCGTACAAATCATTTTTACAATGATGAATGGAATATCTTAATTACTGCTTTCAAAACTCAGGGTGGCTTTGCCATTCCTTCTAAAATATCAATCACCCAAGGTAAATTTAGTTTTAATTTTATTGTGGAAGAGATTATTAACATTGCAGGCAAATAGACTTAAAGAAAATGGGTATCAAGAATTTTTAGCTCCAGCTAAATTAAATTTATTTCTTCATGTATTAAATAAAAGGGCTGATGGTTATCACAATATTCAAACGGTCTTTCAGCTCATCGATCTTTATGACAATATTTTTATTAGAACAAATAGGTCTGGAGTGATCCGTCGCACTTCTGAGCATACCGATATTCAAGAAAGTAATGATTTAAGTATTAAAGCAGCTCTCTTATTAAAACCATTCACAGACAGCCACTCTGGCGCAGATATCTTCGTCAAAAAAACTATCCCTATGGGCGGGGGCCTTGGGGGTGGAAGCTCAGATGCTGCAACAACACTTATTGCTCTCAACGCCTTATGGCAATGCAAATTGACCCAACAGGAATTACAAGGATTAGCCCTTAAGTTGGGTGCCGACGTTCCATTCTTTATTTTTGGTCAAAATGCCTGGGCTGAAGGTGTGGGTGAAAAGCTTACCCCCTTCTCGACCCTGCCCCAAGATTACCTTGTCATAGCCCCTAAGGAGACAGTTTCTACGAGAGAGGTTTTTGAGTCACTTGAATTGACAAAAGACCGGATTCCATTGAAAATAGCAGGCTTTTCCAATGAATTAGACCCTAGCAATTTGGTCAATGATTTGGAAAAAGGGGTCTTAAAAAAATTTAAAGGAATTGACCTTGTTTTTGACTGGCTAAAACAGTTTGGCCACGCAAAAATGACGGGTTCGGGATCATGTTTTTTTATCCCTCTAAGTTCGGCAGATGAAGGCGCTAAATTAATAGAGAGAAAGCCAGAACATACACTAGGCTTTGTAGTTAAAGGATTAAATAATCACCCTCATTTTAACTTAATGCTGGGCACAGAATAATAATAGGGGAGTCGCCAAGCTGGTTAAGGCACTGGATTTTGATTCCAGCATGCGAAGGTTCGAATCCTTCCTCCCCTGCCATTTTACAGACTGACCATTCATAACTAGGACCGAGACTTTGGATAATAATAGCGTCATGATATTCACAGGTAATGCCAACCCTCTTCTTGCTGAGCAAGTTGCTGGGAGTTTAGGCATTCACCTTGGCCGCGCTGATGTGGGTCGTTTCAGCGATGGAGAAATCATGGTTGAACTATTAGAGAATGTTCGTGGCAGGGATGTATTTGTTCTTCAATCTACAAGCCATCCAACTAACGATAATTTAATGGAAATTATGGTGATTGTGGATGCATTAAGAAGATCGTCTGCCTCAAGAATAACTGCGGCTATCCCTTATCTTGGCTACTCAAGACAAGACAGAAGACCAAGGTCAGCGCGGGTTGCAATTACGGCTAAAGTTGTAGCAAATATGCTTACAAGTGTTGGGGTAAATAGATTGCTCACTATGGATCTTCACTCTGATCAAATTCAGGGATTTTTTGATATCCCTGTAGATAATATATATGCAACACCAGTGCTTCTTAAGGATTTGCTTGAGCAAAATCATAAAAATCTTGTAGTGGTATCTCCAGATGTTGGTGGCGTCGTGAGGGCAAGAGCGTGCGCTAAACAATTAGGGTCAGATCTTGCAATCATAGATAAGCGTAGGCCAAAACCAAATGTGTCTAAAGTGATGAATATTATTGGTGAAGTGGAAAATAGAACCTGCGTAATTATTGATGACATGGTCGATACTGCAAACACGCTTTGTGAAGCCGCAGCAGCTTTAAAAAATAAGGGCGCTAAAAAAGTGGTTGCATATGCAACTCACCCAATTCTCTCTGGAGATGCAACAAAAATTATTAACGAATCTGAACTAGACGAGTTAGTTGTAACAAATACCATTCCGCTTAATGAAGCAGCAATGGCATGTAAAAAAATTAGGCAACTTAGTGTTGCTGAGCTCTTAGCAGAAACGATTCGTCGTATCAGCCAAGGTGATTCCGTAAGTTCTCTTTTTATGGAATAAAGAATTTGGTCATGTTGACCAATAAACTGCTGCAGTCTGGTCGCGGAATGCAGATTTAAACTAAGGAGTAGTAAATGAAAATCGAAATTAACGCAACAAAACGTGATGTGAAAGGTACGGGTGCGAGCCGCCGTCTTCGCCACGCTGGAAGTATTCCTGGAATCTTATATGGTGGAGGCAAGGACCCAGTCTCACTCGACCTAGAGCACAAATCTTTATTTTTGCAATTTAGACACGAAGCATTTCATGCTTCTATCTTGACGCTTAATCTGGAAGGCAGCAAAGAGTCTGTTTTATTAAGAGATTATCAAATGCATCCTGTAAGAAACACAATTCAGCATATTGATTTTCAACGCGTCAATGAAAACGAAAAAATTCATGTGAAAGTTCCATTCCACTTCGTTAATGCCGAAGTATCACCAGGCGTCAAACTTAACGGCGGTATCGTAGCTCATATCATGACTGAAGCAAATATCTCCTGCTTACCAAAAAATCTTCCTGAATTTATTGAGGTTGATTTGGCAGCGCTTGATATTGGCCAATCAATTCACTTATCACAAATTAAAGTGGTTGAAGGTGTTGAATTCGTTCAGCTCTCCCATGGCAATGATGCGGCAGTTGCATCTGTAGCTAAACCAAGAGCAGTGGTTGAAGAAGTTATAGCTAAACCAGTTGAAGGTGCAGCTGATGCAGCCGCTCCAGCAGCTGATGGTGCTAAGCCAGCTGAAGGCGCAGCCTCAGCTGATGAAGCTAAATCAGATAAAGCTAAGTAATTTAACTTTGATATGAATAAGGCGCACTTGATTTAAAAAAAGTGCGCCTTATTTTTCATATGAACCAAATTAAATTATTTGTAGGCCTTGGAAATCCTGGCGAAAAATATTCAGATACTAGACACAATGCAGGTTTTTGGTGGATTGATCTCGTTGCCCATCAACATAATATCAAGTTAAAAAATAGCGATAAGTTTTTTTCAAGCATTGGAAAGTCATCCAATGCGGATGAAATTTATTTTGCTAAGCCTAGCACTTACATGAATGATAGTGGAAAAGCACTTTCAGCAATTGCAAAGTTTTATAAAATAAATCCAAATGAAATTTTAGTTATTCACGACGATCTTGATATTGACGTCGGTCAAGCCAAACTCAAATTTGGCGGAAGTCATGGCGGGCATAATGGGCTTAAAAGTATTTTTGCATCAATTGGATCTCAAGATTTTTGGCGATTAAAAATTGGTATTGGTCATCCAGGGGAAAAGCATTTGGTCGTTGATTATGTTTTGAAAAATCCTTCATCTAAAGAGAAAAGTCTGATCCATGAATCTTTAGAAGTAAGCAGTCAACTTTTTAATGAAATTGCATCTGGCCAATTTGAAAAAGCCATGCTCAATCTTCACACTCACAAATAAAGAAAATAAATTATGAAATGTGGCATTGTCGGATTACCTAATGTTGGAAAATCAACTCTATTCAACGCGATCACTAAAGCAAGTATTGCAGCAGAGAATTATCCATTCTGTACCATTGAGCCTAATATAGGTATCGTAGAGGTACCAGATCTTAGAATTGAAAAGCTCATAGCAATTGTTAATCCAGAAAAAACACAGCCAGCAATTGTTGAATTTGTTGATATTGCAGGGCTTGTTGCTGGGGCATCGAAAGGCGAAGGTCTCGGAAATAAATTCTTAGCTAATATTAGAGAAACAGATGCCATCGTTCACGTAGTTCGTTGTTTTCAAGATGATAATATTGTTCACGTTTCTGGAAAAGTAGACCCTCTCTCTGATATTGAAGTCATTAACACAGAGCTTATCTTGGCTGATATGGAGACTGTAGATAAAACAATTCATCGCGAAAATAAAAAAGCAAAATCTGGGGATAAAGAAGCTATCCAATTAGTTTCAATTCTAACAAAAGTTGCAACACACCTTGATCAGGGAAAACTGGTTAAAAATTTAAATTTAGATCAGGACGAGCTTAAACTTATTAAGCCTCTTTGCTTAATCACTGTGAAGCCTGTCATGTTTGTTGCTAATGTTAATGAAACAGGATTCACAAATAACCCTATACTGGACTCACTTAAAGCGTTAGCTCAGAAAGACAATCTTCCTGTGATCTCTATCTGTGCAAAAATTGAAGCTGAAATTGCTGACTTAGAAGACGAAGATAAAGCAATATTTCTAAGCGAGCTCGGTCTAGAAGAGCCAGGTCTCGATAAAGTTATTAGATCTGCATACACGCTGTTAGGCTTACAAACCTACTTCACAGCAGGGGTAAAAGAAGTAAGAGCATGGACTGTAAAAAAAGGTGCGACTGCTCCTGAAGCTGCCGGGGTTATTCATACAGACTTTGAAAAAGGCTTTATTCGTGCAGAAGTTATTTCGTACAATGATTTTATTACATACAATGGCGAGCAAAAATCTAAAGAGGCTGGGAAAATGCGCTTAGAGGGTAAAGAATATATTGTTCAAGATGGGGATGTGATGCATTTCAGGTTTAATGTATAGCGATCAATCTTTGACTTTAAGTGTTTAAAAAAATATAATTCAACGCTTCGTTTGTTTCACAAAAGGGTGATGTAGCTCAGCTGGTTAGAGCGCAGGATTCATAATCCTGAGGTCGAGGGATCGTGACCCTCCATCACCACCATCTTTTAAATGTTTATTTCAGTTTTATATGGCGCTCTTTCATTGAGTTCGTTTGTATATTGATCAATCCCATTCTTTTCTCTCCTTAAAAAATCTTTGATTGCATGCTCAAATTTTTCATCAAAGATTCTATGAAATGAAAATGTATTGAATGGCTCAAAACCTCTTGCAAGTTTATGCTCTCCTTGCGCCCCGCCCTCAAATGCAACAATTCTATTTTCAATACAAAATTCCTGGCCTTGATAGTAAGAAAGTTCAAAATGCAGTCCAGGATAAAAATTTTTTGAGCCCCAATATCTTCCATATAAATTTTTATCGTCATAAATAAAAAATGATGCTGCGATAGGAAGATCTCCTTCGTATGCCAATATCAATAATAAGCTCTCAGGCATACTTTCCTTAATAAGGCTAAAAAAAATTCTTGTGAGATATGGGTGTGAATGATGATCTTGATAGGTATTACAGTAACAAGCATAAAAAAAATCTAAATCTGATTCTGTAATTTCCGGGCCTCTTATTTTTTTAATTTTAAGCCCTAAATCCTGAATCTTTTTTCTTTCTTGTTTTATTTTTTTACGCTTATCGTGAGAGAGTTGAGATAAAAATTCTGCAAAATTATTGTAATTTTTATTAAACCATTTAAATTGAACCCCTTCTCTTAGCATCCATTTTGTATCTGCGAATATATCTTGCTCACTCTCGTTGCAAAATAAAATATGACTTGAGGACATTTTATTTTCATAAGCCAGCTCTTCTATTTGTACAACTATATTTTTTTTAATCGATAGATCTAATCCAAAAATTCTAGGTCCAGAAGCTGGGGTAAATGGTATACATGAAGCGATTTTTGGGTAGTAATTTCCCCCATATTTTTGGTAAGCTTCTGCCCATGACCAATCAAATACATATTCTCCATAGGAGTGTTCTTTTAAAAACATAGGTGAAGCGCCAACGAGTTTACCTTGATCAATGATAATTGCCGGAAAAGGATGCCATCCCGTGCCCTCGCCGATTGACTTAGATGATTCAAGTGATTGAAAAAATTCAAGCCTTAAAAAAGGATTTGATTTTGTAAGATCGTTCCATTCACTTTGATTGATATTTTTAAAGCTAGATTGAAATTCTAAGCGTGCCATAGCGATCTATTTTAACGAAGATTCACTAAGAATTAATTTATTGGTGTTTTGGTATTTGAGGAGGCTTGATTATTTTTACGTTTGTTAATGTCTAAATGATTTTTCTCAAATTCTTTTGCTAGAAAAGCAAGTTCGTCTAACGATATAACTTCATTTTCATCCAGATCAAGACGATTAAATTGGCGAGCTACCTGAGGTAAACATTTTGTAGTTTCTGCTAAGTCGAGCGTATTGTCATCATCCTCATCGCAAGCAATGAATCTAGATTCCAGGCCTTTTAACATTTCTCTTTGCTTTTCCTCAATGAGGCTACTTTCCTTACCTGATGATTTTGCGTATAACGAAAGCGCACGTCTAATTCTTGCGCGTTCTTCTGGGGACAATGAGCTACTGTCCTTCAACTTATTAAGCTCGTTAGCAACTGATGCATTAGTTTCTGGCTCAACCTTTGGTGATTGATTGTTTGCTCCGCCTAAAGCCTGTAAAGACACGCCTAGAAACCCAGCGAAACAAAACAAAAAATATCTTAAAAAATTATGCAATTGATTGATTTTTATCTAGAAAGGAAGGTTATATTCAAGCCTAAATGTAAATAGTTTATTACAAAAAAATTCATAATTGTTTCTAATTGTAACAATGGATCATTATTAGTTTGATGTAAACTGATACATTAAGTTCAACCTGTACCCAGTGACTCAGACTAAAGCCATGGCAACCAATCCAGCATCTATTTTAATTGTTGATGATGATCCAAAAATTAGGGATCTTACGACTCAGTATCTTATTGATCAGGGTTTAAATGTGCACGCGGCTAATGGCGGCAAAGAGATGGATAACTTTATAGCGAGCCATCCTGTGAACCTCATCATTCTTGATCTTATGATGCCTGAAGAAAGTGGCCTTGCTATTTGTCAAAGACTAAGGGGGGCGGGAAACTTTACCCCTATTATCATTCTTACGGCGAAAGGGGATGAAATTGATCGCATTGTAGGGCTGGAAATGGGCGCAGATGATTATGTATCAAAGCCATTTAATCCTCGCGAACTTTTAGCACGTATCAATGCTGTTTTAAGGCGAAATGAATTAAAGCAATCTCAGAACGCAATGCCTGAAGCCTTGTCGTTCGGCCCATTTATCTTTAATTCAGATTCAAGAAGTCTCACAAAGAATGGTAACCCTATTAGCATTACCTCTGGTGAATTCGAATTGTTAAAAGTATTTATTGATCACCCTCGCCAACCCTTATCGCGCGATCAAATTATGCAATTAGCAAAAGGGCGTGAACTCGATGTCTTTGACAGAAGTATTGATGTTCAGATTTCAAGACTAAGAAAAATTCTGGAAGAAGATCCTACGAGCCCTAAATTTCTCCAAACGATGTGGGGTTTTGGGTATATTTTTGTTCCAGATGGTGATGCTGCGCATTGAAATTCATTCCTAATACACTTCTCGCTAGATTTCTTATTCTTATCGCAACTGTGCTCATTATTGCGCAAGTTGTTTCAATTCGTATATTTGATTATTTTGAAAGAGGTCCTAGAGCTGAAGCAGTTGCTCAAGAAATTGAAACAGTTATTAATTTCACTAGAGCATCCCTTATATCCTCGCGCGAAGATAAGAGGCTTGAACTTCTCTCTGAGTTGTCGACTAAGGGTGATATTAGAATTTATCCCGCCTATTATTTTGAAGATATTGAACCCTTATCACCAGATCCTTTTTTAAAAGTTGTTGTGCGTAAGCTTAAAGAAAGGCTTGGTGAAAATACTATCGTGATTACTAATCACTATGGTATCCCAGGTCTTTGGGTTAGCTTCTCAATTGATCAAGATGAATTTTGGGCGGTGATTCCAACGCCAGGCGATAGACCATTCCCATGGCATTGGATTGGTTGGGGTATTATTGTTGCAGGGCTCTCAATCATTGGCGCCTATGCAACTGCCACAAGAATTAATCGTCCACTTAATCTTTTAATTCAAGCCACTGAACAACTTAAGAAGGGGGAGCTTCCCAAAAAACTTCCTTTAGATAGCGTGAGTGAATTTCAAACTATGAGTCAAACATTTAACGAAATGGCAGATGGGCTTAATAAAGTAGAGCAAGAAAGAAAGCTTCTTCTTGCGGGTATTTCCCATGATGTGAGAACGCCACTAACGCGCCTTAGAATAGCTATTGAAATGCTTCCTGAAAAAATAGCCGCTAAACTTAAAAAAAGCATGGAAGAAGATGTCACCGAAATCGACAGTATTCTTAACCAATTTATGGATTATGTTCGCGGCTTCGATCAAGAAATAAAAATATCAACTAATCTTAATGATTTCTTCAATCATCTAAAAGAGCAGCACAAAATACTTAATCACAATATTGTGTTGGTCAGTAATCATAAAATACCTATTTTTTATGACATTAGGCCTATTTCATTTAGAAGATTATTTGATAATTTAATTAACAATGCCTTCTCATACTCAAATGGAGAAGTGCTTATTACAGTTAAAAAGAATAAAGATAATATTACGATTAGTATTTTAGATGATGGTCCTGGTATACCGCCTGATCAAATCAAGCGATTACTTAAACCATTTGAACGAATGGATGAAGCAAGGGGCAATAGTGAGGGTTGTGGTTTAGGTCTTGCAATTGCTGAACGCATTACACAATCGCACGATGGAAAGCTCATAATCACAAATCGCGCCAAAAAAGGTTTGGAAGTGAAGATCACCCTTCCTTTGGTAAGCGAAAGTTAATTAAACCATTTCAATTTTTTTCTAAGTTTAACTACATTGCCAATAATTATAAGGGAGGGTGATTTTAATTTTTCTCTTTTTACCTTTTGAGCAATATTAGAAAGAGCTCCCGTTATCACTCTCTGATCAGAAGTTGTGCCTTGTTCGACAACGGCGATTGGCAAATCTTTTGGGGCGCCATGTTTTATTAATTCAACGCATATCTGTGCAAGCGCTAAAAGCCCCATATAAATCACAATGGTTTGATTAGGCTTTGCTAAAGACTGCCATTCAAGCTTAAGAGTCTCGTCTTTCATATGTCCCGTCACAAAGGTACATGACTGAGCATAGTCTCTATGTGTTAAGGGAATGCCTGCATAGCTTGCAACGCCATTAGCAGCAGAAATGCCTGGTACAACTTGAAATGGAATCTTATTTTCCATAAGCATTTCAATTTCTTCTCCCCCTCTACCAAAGATAAAAGGATCACCGCCTTTTAAGCGCAAAACACGCATACCTTTTTTTGCCAACTTCACAAGCAACTGATTAATTTTTTCTTGCGATACCGTATGCCGATCTCTTTCTTTTCCTACATAAATAAGCTCCGCATCACGCCTCACAAGATTTAAAACATCTTTGCTAATTAATTTATCATAAACACATACATCAGCACGCTGCATCAAATGGAGAGCTCTAAATGTCAATAAGTCAGGGTCTCCTGGGCCACCTCCCACTAAGAAAACTTCACCTTGTTTCTTTTGCATGTCATTGTTTTTTACCAATGCAATTAATTGCTGGCTAGTTAATTTTTTAGTTTGATTAAGAAACTGTCTTACTAAAGGATGATCAATAAAATTTTCCCAAAAAATTCTTCTTGATTGCGTGGTTTCATATCGGCCTTTAATTACGTCTCTCATAGAGCCCATCACTAGCGCAAGCTTTCCAAAGCTATGGGGAATTAAAGCTTCAATTTTTTCCCGAACAAATTTAGCTAATACAGGAGCATTGCCTTCACTTGAAATAGCAATTAACAAAGGAGATCTATCTATGATAGAGCCCATTGTGAATGTGCAAAGAGAAGGCTCATCAACTACGTTAACTGGAATATTGAGGTTTTGAGCAACCATAGATACAAGTGTATTAACCTTCTTATTATCAGTTGCTGCAACGATAAGAACTGATTGTTTTACATCGTTTTTATCAAACGTCTTGATTTTGACTCTGATTTTTTTCGACTTTTGATAATGCTGTAACTCTTTACATATTTTTGAAGCAACTACAGTAATACTTGCATCTGCTCTAAGAAGCATATCAATCTTTCTTAAAGCAACATCTCCTCCCCCCACAACCAATACTGGTTTGCGAATTAAATTAATAAAAATGGGGAAGCTTTTCATAGCATTATTTTACATCGTCATGGAAAGATAATTCTTATCTAAAATGCAATAATTTACCTGTATTATTAAATACTTAAAGCAACTATACTTAACGCATCTTAATTTTATGCACTACCTATCCTCTTAGCTTTATGCTTAAAAAAGTTTTTATTAAAACATTTGGCTGTCAAATGAATGAGTATGACTCATCCAAAATGCAGGATGTCTTAAATCAAGCACATGCTTCGTCCAAGACTGAAGATCCAAAAGAAGCAGATTTGATTATTTTAAATACTTGCTCTGTGAGAGAAAAAGCTGAAGAAAAAATATATAGTCATCTGGGTGAATATGAAATTCTTAAGAAAAATAATCCAAATCTTCTGATAGCAATTGGGGGTTGTGTTGCAAGTCAGGAAGGCGAAAATATTCTTAAGCGGGCGCCTTTTGTAGATCTTATCTTTGGACCACAAACCCTTCATCGATTGCCAGATTTAGTGAATAAAAGAAAATTGGCTGGCATCCCTCAAGTTGATATCTCTTTTCCTGAAATAGAAAAATTTGATCATTTGCCGCCTCCTAGTGTTTCAGGATCTTCGGCCATGGTTTCAATCATTGAGGGATGCAGTAAATATTGCTCTTTTTGCGTCGTTCCATATACCCGGGGTGAGGAAATTTCAAGGCCATTTGAAGATGTATTAACTGAAATTATTCATCTCAGTTCACTTGGCGTTAAAGAAATCACATTGCTTGGACAGAATGTAAATGCTTATAGATCATTTACCAATAAAGGGGAGCCTGCTGACTTAGCTTTGCTTATCGAATACATTTCAGATATTGAAGATATTCAGCGCATTAGATTTACAACGAGTCATCCTAATGAAATGACTGATAGCCTTATAGAGTGTTTCGGAAAATTTCCAAAGCTTGCAGCGCACCTTCATTTGCCCATCCAATCTGGCTCAGACCGCATATTGGCAGCTATGAAAAGAAATTACACAGCCTTAGAATATAAAAATATTATAAAAAAATTAAGGAAAAATTGTCCTTCAGTTTCGATCAGCTCAGATTTCATTATTGGATTTCCTAACGAAACAGATGCTGATTTTAATCTCACTAAAAAAATCATGAATGAAATTCAATTCGATTTTAGCTTTAGCTTTTTATACAGCCCAAGACCTGGAACTCCCGCATCATATATCCACGATGAAATATCTTATGAAATAAAACTAAAAAGATTGAATGAATTACAATTAATGAATGATGCCCAAGGAAAAGCAATTAGTCATCTTATGCTGGGATCGAAACAGCGAATTTTGATTGACGGCGTGTCATGGAAAAACCCAACTGAATTAGCTGGCAAGACAGATAACAATAGAGTGGTAGATATTAAGGCTGACAAATCACTTATCAACCAATTTGTAGACGTTACAATTACCGAAGTTACATCGAAAAGACTTCGCGGGGAAATCATTTAGTATGGGCATGGAATTTAATTTACCTTCTGATAATAACAAACAGCTGTCTAATTTATGCGGTGCATTAGATCAAAATCTAAAGCAAATTGAAGCAGCTCTTGAAGTAGATATTTTAAGGCGCGGCTCAAGTTTTACTGTTAATGGCGCTTCAAAAAATATAAAGGCTGCAGCAATACTCATTCAAAATTTTTACAAAAAAGCAAATGAGCCTATTGAGCTTGAAGATATTCAATTAGGACTTGTTGAAATAAATAAATTGAATACAGATATTAAAACTATCGAAAATAACGAACTCAAAACTAAACGAGCTGACCTAAGGGGAAGGACGCCTCGGCAAAATGAATATTTAAAAAACATTCAAGATTTTGATATCACCTTTGGTATTGGCCCTGCAGGGACAGGCAAAACTTATCTAGCGGTTGCAAGTGCAGTGGATGCATTTAACCGAGATAAAATTAAACGCATTGTTTTAGTAAGGCCTGCTGTAGAAGCTGGTGAACGGCTAGGCTTCCTTCCAGGGGATCTCGCACAAAAAGTTAATCCTTATTTAAGACCTCTTTATGATGCACTCTATGACCTGGCTGGGTACGACAATGTGCATAAAATGATTGATAAGAGTGTGATTGAAATTGCACCTTTAGCTTACATGAGAGGTCGAACACTTAATCAAAGTTTTATTATTCTGGACGAAGCTCAAAATACTACACCTGAACAAATGAAAATGTTTTTAACGCGTATTGGTTTTGGATCGAAAACTGTGATTACTGGTGACATTACTCAAATTGATTTGGCTAAAGGTCAAAAAAGTGGCTTAATTGAAGCAAAAAAAATCTTATCAAAAGTAAAAGGAATTGCATTCACGCATTTCTTATCTGAAGATGTAGTTAGACATCCCCTCGTTCAGAAAATTATTAATGCTTATGAAAATTTTGAAAGAAAAGAAAGTAAGTAATTTAATCTAATGCAATCTAAACCAATTATTTCAATTCAGGACATGGTGCACAAAAAATCTATATTAAAGAAAACACAATGTCTTAATTGGCTAGCACCTGTAATTGATAAAAATGCTGAAATAACGATTAGAATTGTAGATAGTGATGAGTCAAAAAGCTTAAATACTATGTATCGCAAAAAAAAATACTCAACGAACGTCCTTTCTTTTCTGATTGATGACACCTCTCATCTCATTGGGGATATTGTTCTTTGCGCTCCGATTATCGAAAAAGAAGCGCTTGAGCAAGCAAAAAGTATTGAAGCACATTACGCACACCTTATCATTCATGGAGCGCTCCATTTGTATGGCTATGACCACGAAAATAAAAAAGATGCTGATATGATGGAAGCTAAAGAAATTAAAATTTTATCCGGTCTAGGTTTCAAAAACCCTTACCTTATTGAGGAAAGCAAGTCGCGATGAGCGAATCAAAAAAATCTAAACTGATCGAGCGACTTAGTCATTTTCTTCTCAGAGAGCCAGAGGATCGTGAACAGCTTTTTGAGTTACTCAAGTCTTCTTATGAAAAGAATTTAATGGATGCTGACTCGCTTTCAATGATTGAAGGTGTCTTGCAGGTGTCTGATATCCAGGTCAGAGATATTATGATTCCAAGGTCTCAGATGGATATGATTGACATTTCACATCCACCAGAAAAATTTATTCCATTTATTATTCAAACAGCTCATTCTAGATTTCCTGTCATTGAAGATGATAAAAATGATGTTATTGGTATTTTGTTAGCTAAAGATCTTCTTAAATACTATGCAGGTGATGATTTTGAAATTCGAGATATGTTGCGGCCTGCTGTGTTTATTCCAGAGTCTAAAAGGCTTAATGTTTTACTAAAAGAGTTTAGGGGTAGCAGAAATCATATTGCTATTGTTGTGGATGAGTATGGCGGCGTTTCAGGTATGGTAACAATTGAAGACGTATTAGAACAAATTGTTGGTGAGATTGAAGACGAGTTTGATTTTGATGAAACTGAGGATAATATTATTCAAGACACAGATGGTCGCTATCGCGTTAAAGCTTCAACAGAAATAGAAGACTTTAATGAATATTTTAAGTCTAAATTTAGTAACGAGGAATTTTCGACCATTGGCGGCCTAATTATTCATGCATTTGGGCATCTGCCAAAAAGAGATGAGAAAATTACTTTTCAGGGCTTTAAGATTACTATCTTAAGAGCCGATAGCAGGAAACTCTATTCAGTACTTCTTGAAATTGATACTCCAGCAAAAACTGTATAATTTTTTGAACTAATCGATCTTTCTTATTTCAAATTGGTTTAGGACGCGCGTATGAAAAAACTTTTTTTAGCTATTCTTTTAATATTCTCCCCTTGGGCTTATGCCATAGAGCCTATTATTGATAAAAGCACTCTTCCTGTGGACGAGAAAGCTTTTATCGATGTAATCAGTCGCTTTAATAAAGATGAAATTCTCAAGGCGTTGGGTGAGCCTTCATACAAAGAAGATATCAAGATGAAATCTTCCGAGGCAATTGTAGGTTCCGTTTGGCAATACCATCATATTAATACTGCCGAGGATGGTAGCTATTACCCGACTACAGAATTAGACTTCCTAGATGAATTTGTAGAAACCGTTGTATTTCAAAATAATAATGGCGAGCCGTCAGGAAGCCCTTCTCAAACTTATAAGATTCAAAAGCCTTAATTACTTTTAAGGCTTTATTCTCAATAATTCAGTACAATTGTCTTTAAACGGCACTTGTATTTTGAATAAACATCATCCTTTCTTTTTTATAGCTAGTTCATTCTTACTCGGGGCACTTTCTGTTCTGAGTTTTGCCCCTTTTAATCATTACTTTATTTCACTTATTTCTTTAAGTGCTCTTTTTTATATTTGGTATAGATCAAACGATAAAAAGCAAAATTTTCTCTCGGGGCTTTTTTTTGGCTTAGGTTTATTTGGCTTTGGGATTTCATGGATTTATATAAGTCTCAATACGTTTGGCGGCATGCCTTCATGGCTTTCAGTTTTAAGTACTTTTTTATTCTGCATCTTCTTTGCCCTTTTTATTGGTGCTATTGGATGGCTCTCTTCATATCGAAAATCAAGTTTTATATTAACCCCATTTATTTGGACATTTCTAGAATGGATCAAAGGCTGGTTTTTAACTGGGTTCCCCTGGCTCACGATGGGTTATTCTCAAATTCCTTCAAGCCCGCTCGCAGGGTTTTTACCTATCGTTGGAATTTATGGTGTGACACTTATACTGACATGCCTAGCCATCTTACTTAGCTATGCATTGATTGATAAAGATAAAAGCTCGAGATTTAAAAAGCTTGGTGTGATAACTGTTGTATTAATATCAGGACATTTGCTTAAAGATATTCAATGGACTGAGCCAACAGGAAAGCCTATATCTGTATCGCTTGTTCAAGGCAATATCGCTCAAGACATTAAATGGCAAAAAGAAACGATCACACAAATATTAGATACCTATCAAAATTTAATTCAAAAAACACAAGGTCAAATTATTCTTCTACCAGAAACAGCTATGCCGCTCTTGGTCGAATACATTCCAGCAACATTTAAACAATCAACTTTAGCTCACGCCATGAAGCAAAGAGGTAATATTTTTATCGGCGCGATCGAACGTCAAGATACCTCATATTTCAATGTGGTATTCAGCTTAGGTAAGGACTCATCTCAGGTTTATCGAAAATCTCATTTGGTTCCATTTGGCGAATTCATACCCTTTAAATTTATTTTTCAGTATATCTACACACATTATCTTCACATTCCTATGAATGATTTATCGAGGGGCGATATTGACCAGCCTCTTATGACTATCGGAAATCAAAAGATTGCTTTTAATATTTGCTATGAAGATGTTTTCGGTGAAGAGATTATTCATGCACTCCCTTCCGCCACAATTCTTGCTAACGTAAGCAATGATGCATGGTACGGAAAATCTATTGCTGCATATCAACATTTACAATTTTCTCAAGCGAGAGCCATAGAAACAGGAAGGATGATGATTCGATCTACAAATACTGGGGTAACAGCCATTATTGATCAACATGGTATTGTCACTGCTATGCTTCCAACATTTACTGAAGATATCCTTGAGGGCTCTGTTCAGGGATTTAAAAATGCAACGCCTTATGTTCAGTTTGGCAACTGGCCTACTGTTGTTTTATGTTTCATTGTGATTCTTGGATGGATTATCAGACATTCAAAACTTTTATCGATATTGAAAAAGAAGTAGAATGCTTGAATTAGAGATCAATTCATTATGCAATTAACTTTTCAAGACATCATCCTTAAACTTCAAAATTATTGGGCTAACCAAGGATGTGCAATTCTTCAGCCCTACGATATGGAAGTTGGGGCAGGCACTTCTCATACCGCAACTTTTTTGAGGTCGCTGGGGCCTGAGCCATGGAAGGCAACTTATGTGCAGCCGAGTCGACGTCCAAAAGATGGTCGCTATGGCAATAATCCCAATAGACTTCAACATTATTATCAGCTTCAAGTTGTTCTGAAGCCTTCTCCATTAAATATCCTAGAACTTTATTTAGGCTCGCTTAAAGCGCTTGGATTTGATCTTAAAGAAAACGACATTCGCTTCGTAGAAGATGATTGGGAAAATCCTACGCTTGGTGCTTGGGGTCTGGGTTGGGAAGTTTGGTTAAATGGAATGGAAATTACTCAATTTACTTACTTTCAACAAGTAGGTGGTATTGATTGTAAGCCGATCACAGGAGAAATAACTTATGGCCTCGAAAGGCTTGCAATGTATATCCAAGGTGTGGATAACGTATACGATCTCACTTGGACCGGTAATTTAAAATATGGCGATGTCTATCTGCAAAATGAAATTGAACAAAGCGCATACAACTTTGAACATAGCGATGCTGAATTTTTATTTCAAGCTTTTACCGCTCATGAAAAACAAGCCAATTATCTTATAGCTCAAAATTTAGCTCTTCCAGCATATGAGCAAGTATTAAAAGCAGCCCATTCTTTTAATCTCTTGGATGCTAGAGGCGCAATCAGCATTACTGAGAGAGCGGAATATATTGGTCGCATAAGAAACCTAGCCCGAAATGTAGCTAATAGTTACCTGCTAAGCCGAGCAAATTTAGGTTTTCCTTTGGCTGAAAAAAATCATGCAAAAGAAATTATCGATCAACTCAATGCAAAAAAGACTGTTAAATCGTGAAATTAGATAATTTACTTATTGAGCTGTTAACAGAAGAGTTGCCGCCAAAATCGCAAAAACAACTTGGAATTGCTTTCGGAAAAAATATTAAAGAGTTTCTTGTAAAACAAAATCTTGTAAGTGAAACATCCGAAGAAACTATTTTCTCAACCCCAAGAAGAATTGGTATACATTTAAAAGATGTTCAAGATGAAGCTAAAGATCAAAATGCTTCTGTCAAACTGATGCCTGCATCCGTTGGACTCGATGCTTCAAAAAAACCAACAGAGGCTTTATTAAAAAAATTATATGCAATCGGCTTAGATGAAAAAGCAATTAATCGTATAGTGATAAAAAATGAAAATAATGCTGATGTTTTATATGTCGATAAAAATATAGAAGGCGCAAAACTAAAAGATATTATTTCTGAATGTATTTCATCAAGCCTCACACGTTTGCCTATAAAAAAAATGATGTCTTATCAACTTGCAGATGGATGGACTACTGTTAATTTTGTGAGGCCGGCTCATGGATTGATCGTTCTTCATGGCACAAATATTATTAAAGCAAATGTATTAGGAGTTGAATCTAATCGAACAACATTGGGACATCGCTTCGAGTCTAAAAAAGAGTCTATCGAAATTAAACATGCTGACGAATACGCTGATCAGATGAGAACAGAAGGTTCAGTTATCGTTTCTTTTGAAGAGAGAAAAGTCTTAATTGAAAATAGCCTTAAAGAAAAAGCATTAAATCTATCGGGACAACTTTCTCCGATTGACGATGCAGATCTTCTTGAAGAAGTTACGGCGCTAGTTGAATATCCAAATATTTTAGTGGGTGAATTTGAATCTAAATTTCTTGAAGTCCCGCAAGAATGTCTTATCTTAACCATGAAAGCTAATCAAAAATATTTTCCTTTGATTGATAAAAATAAGAAGCTTGCAAATCAATTCTTAATTGTTTCAAATATATCGCCTAAGAATACTGATCTCATCATTCAAGGAAATGAGAAAGTTATCAGGCCTCGACTGTCGGATGCAGAGTTCTTTTACATACAAGATAAAAAGAAACCTCTCAAAGAATATCTTTCACAGCTCGCACATATCGTTTACCACAATAAACTTGGATCGCAGGCTGAGAGAGCTACAAGAGTTAAGCAGATCACATCTATTATCGTAAAAACTTTAAATCAATCTAAATTACATGATGCTGCTCTTCTTGCGTCCGATCTATCAAAAGCTGACTTATCCACTAATATGGTTGGTGAGTTTCCTGAGCTTCAAGGCGTTATGGGTAGATATTATGCATTCAATGAAAACATCTCAGAAGAAGTGGCATTTGCGATTGAAGATCATTACAAGCCGAGATTTTCTGGGGATTCACTACCAAGAAGTACTGTGGGAGATATCGTAGCGCTTGCTGACAAAATTGAAACCTTAATTGGTTTATTCAGCATTGGAGAAAAGCCCACTGGCGATAAAGATCCTTTTGCACTGAGACGACAGGCGATCGGTATTATTCGAATCCTGATAGATAAAAATATTGATTTGAACTTAAATTCAATAATTTCTGATTCTATTCAAGCAACTCAATTAAATGAATCGAAAGACCTAAATCCTTTTATTTATGATCGCCTTACTAATTTCTTTAAAGAGCAAGGGTATGCTGCACTTGATATTGAAGCAGTCTTAGCCATAGAATCAGGGCAAATTAATGAAATCCCTAAAAGACTAAATGCAATTAAGGAGTTTTTACTTTTACCGGAATCTAAAGATTTGGCATCGGCCAATAAAAGAGTAGGCAATATCCTCAAAAAGGCTGATCTTAAAACTACTTTAAAAGTTGATCATGCTTTACTGAAAGATGAAGCCGAGATTAATCTTTATAAAACATTAGATGAAGTTGATGCTGAAACCAGAAAACAATATCAGGCAAAAGATTATGCGGGCTCACTTAAATTGCTTTGTAAACTCAAAAGCCCAATTGATCAATTTTTTAATGATGTGATGGTGAATGCAGAAAATGAGTCACTCAAAATGAATCGCCTCGCACTTCTTGAAAAACTTCATGCAGCAATGAATTTGGTTGCTGATTTATCTAAACTCTCTTCTTAAATTTATGAAATTAGTCATTTTAGATAGAGATGGCGTCATTAACGAAGATAGTGTCAATTTTATAAAGACGCCTAACGAATGGATTCCTATTCAAGATAGTTTAGAATCCATTGCACTTTTAAACCAATCTGGCTTTAAAGTTGTGATAGCCACAAATCAATCAGGAATTAGTCGTGGCCTCTTTGACGTATCAACCCTCAATCTCATTCATGAAAAAATGTTTAAACTACTCTCACAACAAGGCGGTCATATCGATGCTATTTTCTTTTGTCCTCATAGAGCAGAAGAGAATTGTGACTGCCGCAAGCCCAAACCCGGCATGTTAAAAGAAATTGCTCATCGCTTTTCAGTGAGCTTAGATAAAGTTCCGGCAATTGGTGACTCACTAAGAGACTTGGAAGCTTTTGATGCGGTGGGTGCGCAACCTATACTTGTCAAAACCGGAAAAGGAGAAGAAACATTTGCAAAGGGTGGGCTACCCAAAAATACTTGGATCTGTGAGAATCTTGCTGAGGCAACACAAAGAATTATTTCGGAGTATATTTAATCAAAAAATAATGCTTTATTTACGATCCATTATTTTTCTAATCGGCATGTGGATTTTTACAATTCCATTTACCTTGGCATCCCTTCTCACATTTCCCTTCCCGCCGATTGCCAGATATAAATTTATTTCAATTTGGGCAAAAACAATGTTATATTGGCTTCGAATTTCCTGTAATCTAAATTTTGTTGTCAAAGGGGAGCAAAACATAGGTTCTACAGCATCGATTGTACTTTCCAAACATCAATCAGCATGGGAAACGCTTGCTTTTCAAAAAATTTTTCCTCCGCAAGTTTGGGTTCTAAAAAAAGAACTGTTATGGGTTCCGTTTTTTGGATGGGGTCTAGCTATGACATCTCCAATCGCCATTAACCGAAAAGCTGGACGTAAATCTCTAGAACAAATACTTATCCAAGGTCTTGATCGACTTAAAAAAGGCTTTTGGATTGTAATGTTTCCTGAAGGCACACGAACCCCTCCAGGAGAAAAAGGCAAATATCATATTGGTGGCGCTTGGGTCGCTTCCAAAACAAATACGCAAGTCATTCCTGTTGCACATAACGCAGGTCTATTTTGGCCTAAAAATTCAATCCTTAAAAAACCTGGAACTATCCAAGTCAGTATCGGTGAACCTATCGATGTTAAAGGCAAAGAGCCTAATCAAATTATTAAACTTACTGAAGATTGGATTGAGAAAGAGGTTTTACATTTAAATGATTAATTTAAAACCTACCAACCTTGAACTATTTTTACCTAGCGGCAAAAAGATCAAATACCTCTTGAAACGAAGAAATCGAAGAACTATCGGCTTAAAAGTTGATCATGAAGGTCTTGTCATTCACGCGCCTATTCTTATCCCAAGATCGCGTATTGAAGAACTTATTATGCCAAAACTGGATTGGATCCAAGAAAAACTCTCCCATCAACTAAAACAAAAAAAGAAAATTAGTTGGAAAACTGGAGAATTAATTCATATTTTAGGAAATAAAGTTATATTAAGTCTTAAGGTTAGCAAAACGAATTCAGTTCTTCAGGATAAAGACGTATTGCATGTTGATACAAATCGTATTCATGATCCAATTCACTCTGCAAAACTTGTTTCAAAATGGCTAAAAGAAAAAGCATTGAAAGATTTTATTCGAAGAGTGGAAGTGTTTAGTGTCAAACTGAACGTGCATCCGTCTAATGTTTATCTATCAAACGCAAAATCTAGATGGGGAAGTTGTAATACAAAAAGAGAAATCAGACTGAACTGGAGACTTATCCAGGCGCCTCCACATATTATCAATTATGTAATTTGTCATGAATTAGCTCATCTCAAGGAAATGAACCATTCGAATCGCTTCTGGGAAGAGGTTGAAAAAGTCCTCCCTGAATATCGCTCATCAGAAAAAGAACTCAAAACACTTTCGAGCGACTTATACCTTGTTGGCTAAATAAGTTTTGCGAGGTCGCTCGCCATTTCTTCAGGCTTCTGTCCATTGCTCATGTGAAGTTTAACTTTTCCGTCTTTATTAATAATATAAAGACCTGCGCTATGATCAATCGTATATCCAGCTTTACTGCCATCATCCACTTTCTTATAAAAAATCTTAAACTGGCTTGCTACTTTATCAATGTCAGCTTCTGAGCCAGTGAGTCCTATAAAAGAATCATTGAATGTTGGGATAAATTTCTTTAATACAGCCTCATTATCGCGAGCGGGGTCTAGAGTAATAAAAATAACTTGTACAGCCGAGGCTTTGTCTTTTAGTAAAGTCATCGTTTTTTTAAGATCTATCATGGTGGTAGGACATATATCTGGACAATGTGTAAATCCAAAAAAGAGAACAACAACTTTCCCTTTGAAATCGTCCAATGTTCTTATGTGGCCATTAAAATCATGCAACTTAAACGAAGTATTAATGGGAACTGAGCCAATATCTGTCCCTATAAAGCTTTGTTCTTGAGGTTTTTGACACGCCACAAGACAAATTAAGACCGACAATAAAAATAAGATTTTTTTCATAATATATTTCTCAATAAAAGCGATTCATTTTATCATGTTAATAAATGGCAATATGCCTGATAGAAGCCTAACGAAGCATTACCAATTTAAGGAAAACTATGGCAATCCCAACATCAATGGAAAACCGTGACGGATACATTTGGTTTGATAACAAAATGACGCCTTGGCGAGAAGCTAAAACCCATGTGCTCACACATACGCTTCATTACGGTATGGGCGTGTTCGAAGGAGTCAGGGCCTATAAAACAAATGAAGCTACTGCTATTTTTAGACTTAAAGAACATACTGATCGACTCTTTAATTCTGCACATATCCTTGGTATGAAAATGCCTTATGACAAAAATGTCATTATGGAAGCGCACAAAAAAGCCGTAAAAGAAAACAAATTAGAATCTGCATATATAAGACCTATGGCCTTTTATGGCGCTGAAGCCATGGGGATTTCAGCAAAAACTTTATCTACTCATGTAATTGTGGCTGCATGGGAATGGGGTGCATATATGGGCAAAGAAGCGCTCGAAAATGGGATTCGCGTTAAAACTTCTTCTTTCTCAAGGCATCATGTAAATGTAACTATGTGCAAAGCTAAAGCTAATGGTAACTATATGAATTCTATCCTCGCGCATCAAGAAGCGATGCAAGATGGGTATGATGAGGCTCTATTACTCGACGTCAATGGTTTTGTTACTGAAGGTTCTGGTGAAAATATATTTATCGTAAAACATAATAAACTGATTACACCTGATCTTACGAGTGCATTAGAAGGTATCACTCGAGATACTATTATTCAAATCGCCAGCGATTTAAAAATCCCAGTAATAGAAAAAAGAATTACACGTGATGAAGTTTATACTGCAGATGAAGCTTTCTTCACAGGGACTGCTGCTGAAGTAACGCCAATTAAAGAGCTTGATAGGAGAATTATTGGTAAAGGACATCGCGGAGAAATAACTAAGGAATTACAAAGTATTTATTTTGATGCTGTCACTGGCAAATCGAAGAAATATGCAGATTGGCTAACTTACGTTTAAAATATGAATCAAAAAATTATCGCTATAGATAAAAAAGATCTGCCACTATTTTGTCCTTCACAAAAAGAAAATTTATTCTCATCTCACCCAAGAGTATTTTTAGATATTACAAAAACGGGCACTGTATCGTGCCCTTATTGCGGCGCAAGATATAAATTAAAATAAATTAACTCCATGCGCCTTTGTAGCTAAAGGTATTTGAATCCTTACCCCATAGCTTTTCAATAACGCTTGCAGCATTCAGGTTAAGGCTATTAGTCCAGAAATCTAATTTTCCTGCTGTATGGCTAACATTAAGTAATTTTTTTTCCTCTAAAACATGTTTTAAATGCTTAGCGACTGCATCGCCCGTATCTACAATCTCAACATGGCTTGGTATCATTGCTTGAATAATAGGTTTAAGGAAAGAATAATGCGTGCACCCCAATACAAGGGTATCAATATTTTCTTTCAAAAGAGGCGCAATATATTGCTTTAAAAGCGCCATTAGAACTGGACTTTTTAAATCGCCTTGTTCCACAAGTTCTACCAACCCAGAACATGGCTGAGTAATAAAATGAATATCATTGCCATGATGCTCTAGCAGAGCTGAAAATTTAGCACTTAATAAAGTCCCTGATGTTGCCAATACACCGACCACCTTATTTTTAGATAGTATCGAAGCTGGCTTGACTGCTGGCTCCATTCCTATAATTGGGTAATTAAATTGATCTCTGAGTGTTTGGATTGAAGCTGCGGTAGCAGTATTGCAAGCTACCACAACTGATTTGACTTTATGTGTGTCTAAGAATTCAAAAACAGTTAATACGCGACGGGTAATTTCTTCAGATGTTTTTTCGCCATAGGGTGCAAATTTAGAATCTGCTACATATATCAAATTCTCGTGTGGCAAATAATCTCGAATATATTTCAGCACTGAAATACCGCCTACACCGGAATCAATCACGCCAATAGAATAATTTAGAGATGAGGCCATGGGTTTAATTTAAGTTTTATTTAAATCTAAATATAGATGATAGCAAGCTTAATGTACAATAGATTAGAAAGGAAAATCATGGGGTACCGTTTGTCAAAAATATTTACCAGGACTGGCGATAAAGGATCTACAGGCCTTGGAGACGGATCAAAAACTAAAAAATTTAGTGACCGAATAATCGCCATGGGCGCAATTGATGAACTTAATTCAATGATTGGGCTAATGCTTACAGAAAGCTTGCCACCTAAAATCAATAAAATCCTTACTGTTATTCAGCATCATCTATTTAATCTAGGCGGTGAAATCTCAATGCCTGGCCACAAAATTATTCAAAAAAAAGATGTGCTTGAATTAGAAGAAATTATTACGTCTTACAATAAAAATTTACCCCCTTTGAAGGAATTCATTCTTCCTGGCGGATCAAGGCCTGCGGCTTTTTGTCATATGGCACGAACGATCTGCAGAAGAACTGAGCAAGCTGTATTTAAACTTAACTCCGGAGAGAGTATCAATCCATTTTCTCTTCAGTACATTAATCGACTCTCGGATCTTTTATTCGTTCTTGCGAGAGTTATCAATAAACATAAAAAAGTTAAAGATGTTTTTTGGAAAAAAAATATCAGTTAGTACAGATCTTATTTAATGTCATCTACCCCCTTAATACTTAAATCCTTTTTCAAAAAATTTAAGAAGTCTAAGAAATCAAATTTTGAAATCGATTTTAAAAAAATCGATATTAGTCTTATTAGTGTTCATGCAATTAAAACGATTCAAGTGCTAGAAGAAAATGGCTTTGAAGCCTACCTTGTAGGAGGAGCTGTGCGCGATCTTCTTTTTGGGATTAAGCCTAAAGATTTTGACGTAGTTACAAATGCGACGCCTGATCAAATACATCATTTATTCAGGCGATCTAGGTTGATTGGGAGGAGATTTAAGTTAGTTCATGTAATTTACGGTCGTGAAATTATTGAAGTTTCTACTTATCGATCACAACAAAAAGAAATTCTTCAGGCTGATGGGTCTATAGTTAAAGATGATAATCACTACGGCACAATTGAAGAAGATGCCGTAAGACGTGACTTCACAATTAATGCTATGTTTTATAGTCCCTCAAACCACAAGCTTGTCGATTTCCATGACGGGCTAGATGATCTTAACCGTGGCATTATTCGAATCATTGGCAATGCAGAACAAAGATATCAAGAAGATCCAATTCGTATTCTCAGAGCTTTCCGTGTATGTGCAAAACTTAATATGGCGCTTAATGAAACCTCAAGAGCTCCTATAAAAAAATTAGTCCCTTTGCTCCATGACATTCCTCATTCTAGATTATTCGATGAAGTCATCAAATTTTTCTTAACAGGTCATGCGTTGAATAGTTATAGAGTAATGCAAGATGAAAATATTTACTCACAATTTTTCTTAAGTCCAGAATCTGAATTAAAAGATATTGATCTTTTTATTTCAAATGGCCTTAAAAATACTGACCTCAGAATAAACCAAGACAAATCATGCAACCCAAGTTTCTTATTTTCATTTTTATTATGGCATCAGGTAAACGTCTTATGGGATCGATACAAACTCGAATTGAAACATTCTATTGCAGGGCTGAACCAAGCGATCGACGAGGTCATAGAAAAACAAATTAAGCTTTTTCCTATTCATAAGCGCTTCACAATTACTATGAAAGAAATTTGGCGATTACAGCCACGATTTGAAAACCAATCTCCTAAAAAAATATACCGATTATTACTTCATCCTAGATTTAGAGCGGCGTATGATTTTATGTTACTTAGATGCGAATCTAATCAATTAGATAAAAATATTGGCATATGGTGGACTTCATTTATTGATGCCGATCATCACGAAAAATCATTAATGGTTAAACAACTGACACGTAAATAATTCTGAATGAGTACGAGAGCTTATATTGCAATTGGAAGTAATCTTGCGGAGCCGATGAAGCAGGTGATCGCTGCATGGGATGAGATTGCAAACTTACCTAAAAGTAAACTCATTCAGAAATCGAGTTTATATGTGAGTAAGCCTTTAGGTTATAAAGATCAGCCCGATTTTGTTAATGCTGTCGTATTGTTAGAGACAGAGCTGACTCCTCACGAACTCTTATCAGAACTCCAGTCTTTAGAAGACTTGCACGAAAGAGTTCGTTCTTTTCCTAATGCGCCAAGGACACTTGACTTAGATATTATCTTATTCGGGAACCTGGAAATTAATGACTCTCACCTTATCGTTCCCCACCCAAGAATGCACGAGAGAGCTTTTGTAATATTTCCACTTCAAGAAATTAGTGCAAATATTTCTATTCCTCATATTGGAGATATCGCTAAAATAGCAAAAGGATTCGACCCTGAAAGTGCTAAACGTATAACCTTATGAACATCTTTGATAAATTCCCCTATATTGTAATTGAAGGCCCTATCGGATCCGGAAAATCAACGCTCGCAAAGATTTTAGCTGATCGATTCTCAGTACATTTTTTAAGTGAAAAGGCGGAAAAAAACCCTTTTTTACCTAAGTTTTATGAAGATATGAAGCGTTATGCGCTATCAACCCAATTATTTTTTCTTTTTCAACGCGCTGATCAAATCCAGAAAATATCTCAAAAGGATATGTTCAAGGAATCAATCATTGCAGACTTTTTTCTTGAAAAAGATCCTATCTTTGCAAAGATTAATTTAGATGAAGAAGAATTTAAGCTATACCATCAAATCTTTTCACATTTACAATTAAAAGCACCTAAACCGGACCTTATTATTTACATTCAAACCTCAGTAGAAACTCTGGAGAAAAGAATTAAAGAAAGAAATATTGATTTTGAAATAGATATTTCCACCGGATACTTAGAGGCGATAGCTGAGTCTTATAGTCAATTTTTTCATAGTTATGATTACTCTCCTGTACTAATTCTTAATAATGAGAATTTAGATATTCTTAAAGATAAAAATGCAATTGATCTTTTAATCAAAAGAATTATGAACATTAAAAGTAATCGAGAGTTTTTTAATCCCCAGCTCGTATGAACTTATCCTCTTTTAAATCCATGAAAAGGGATGGTAAAAAAATTACCGTATTAACTTGCTATGACGCAACATTCGCCTCTCTTTTAGAATCTATTGGTGTGCATGCACTTCTAGTTGGAGATTCTTTAGGAATGGTCATTAAAGGCGATCGGAATACACATCATGTTTCACTGGACGATATGATTTATCATACGAAAGCGGTATCTCGAGGCGCTTCATCCTCATTCATTATTGCTGATCTACCTGTTGATACTTATTCTACAAATGAGGTCGCTTATAAAAATGCTTTAGCGCTTATTGAAGCAGGCGCAGATATGGTTAAACTCGAAGGTGGTAAGTCATTAGCACCTATTGTGAAGTATTTAAAAGCAAAGGATATTCAGGTTTGCGGGCACATAGGACATATGCCTCAAAGCGTTCATGATGAAAGCAATAAAACTATACAAGATGTCTTAAAAAAATCATTAGAGACTATTTTAGAAGATGCAAGGATGCTGGAAGAATCTGGTGTTGATATGTTAGTGCTTTCTTCTGTTCCAGAAGATATTGCTAAAGAAATTACAGAAACTGTATCTATTCCGACAATCGGTTTTCATTCAGGACAGCTTTGCAACGGTGAAGTATTTATTTTGCATGACTTACTTATCAACTCTAATACCCCAAACGATCTCTATGTGAGCAACGTAACCTCTCCTCATAAGACTGGAATCATCAAAGACTTTCTTTTGCAATTCATAAAAAATCATTCATAAACATGCAGATCATTCATACCAACTATGAATTAATTAATATCTTAAAACCTCTTAAAAATATCGCTTTTGTTCCTACTATGGGTAACCTGCATGCAGGCCATCTCAGCCTCATTCAAGAAGCCTTTAAAAAAACGAAGTATGTTGTTGTAAGTATTTTTATTAATCCACTTCAGTTCAATTCGAATGAGGATTTTAAAAAATATCCGAGAACGCTAGAGGAAGATCTAACTATGCTTAAAAAAATTGGCGTGCCTTTTGTATTTGCGCCTTCCGAAAGTGAAATGTTTGATCCATTGCAAACAGCTCAAATTCATTTGCCCCAAATTGCTTATGATTTATGTGGCAAATTTAGACCAGGTCATTTTGAGGGTGTTGCAGCAATCGTGAACAAACTATTTAATGTTGTTCAGCCAGAAATGGCTTTTTTTGGAAAAAAAGATTTTCAGCAACTTTTCTTAATCAAAGAACTTGTGAGACAGCTTGATTCTCCTATTAAGATCATAGCCGTTGATACAGTGAGACATGAAGATGGTCTAGCAAGAAGCTCAAGAAATAGTTTACTTAATATGGGGGATAGAAAAAAAGCGCCTCAACTTTTCCAGACATTGAGTAGTATGAAAGAAAAAGCTATCAAAAAAAGTCTGTCTTTTAGTGAGATTGAAGCTTTCGGCACTCAATCATTAAATGCAGCTGGTTGGATTGTTGACTACCTTACTATTCGATCTTCTCAGTCACTTGAATCCCCAGTTCGCGATGAAAATCAACTAGTTATTCTAGGTGCCGCCACTTTAGGATCAGTTCGCCTTATCGATAATATTGAATTTTGCATCCATGATTGAACTAGCTATAATAGGACATCCT
>Ga0209296_1000308_pt1 | contig 41817 bp, 52 predicted proteins | sample S_130206_EF_Meta_FD_187319 | JGI IMG/M metagenome (GOLD analysis project Ga0209296, IMG submission 187319) | Freshwater microbial communities from Lake Simoncouche, Canada to study carbon cycling - S_130206_EF_MetaG (SPAdes) (version 2) | ecosystem: Environmental > Aquatic > Freshwater > Lake ... | reverse complement strand
TCGAAGTCATGGGTTTCAACTGTAACTTTCTCACTTCCAATCCAACCAAATTCCATTTCAAATTTCATGATTTTCTCCTAAAGCAACCGATTGTTGCAATGAAATACTAGGCTTAATTTGTGTCAGTCAAGTGTCTTTTGGAACACTCCGTTGGGCAATAGTATGCCCTTGCGATTCTTAATCTGATCGTATGCTATTTCCATGCAGTCTACCAGATTGATGTCTTGAAGAGCGCAGTAGTTAATAAGACAGACCATGACATCACCAACAGAATCCACAATAGCTTCTCTGTCTTTTTTAATCGTGGCATCTGCAAGTTCTCCTATTTCAGAGACCGCCTTGAGTAGCTGAGACTCTGGGTTGCTATTAGGAATGATCTTACGGGCTTCAGACCATTGCAAAATCTTTATTTCAATTGCTGCGTAACTCATCTCACTCTCCTTAAAGGTTGAATATCTTTCTCTGGCGGTGGTGGAAGCATCTTCTCACTTGGTGGAGTCCATCCATATTTCTTCCAGATTGCCTGAACATCTGATCCTGTAGACCATTTAAAGTCTTTGTTTGGTGTAGATGGATAACTGATCTTTGAATAAGGTGGTTTTTCTAACATTACTTTATTAACTCCAAGAACTTTTTACCAAGTTCTGTTATTTGCCAAACATAAGCACTACTTCCAGAAGGCGTCTGCCTTCTTTCTTTCTCACCATTGGGGCTATAGAAATCCACCAATCCAATATCCTGACAATCTTTCCTCCGTTTGCCAATGGAGTTCTGTTGCAGACCTGTTTTATTTGCTAACTCAAAGTCAGTCATAGGCCCATGTTCAGAAAGGGCTTGTAAGGCAATTAAACGATGATTAGGGGCTTTTTTAGAGGCATCTCTTGCCGCTTCATGAGAAGTGTCAAGATCGTTGCGTCTAGCCATTGATTTGGTAGATGTCCCAAAGACCTTATCAAACGTATCCTTGAAATACACATTTGTTAGTAAACTCATTGTTAACTCCTATTAGGTGAGGGGAAAACTGCTCGTCTGCAAGCTAGGAAAATCCTTTGCACAGCTCTCCCCTCGGGGTTTATATTAACTCAAAAAGGCAAATCTTCATCTTCAAAACTAGCCTTTTTAGGGGCTTGTTTGGGCTGATAGTCTTCTTTAGGTGAAACTGCTAAACCCATGAATTTGCCTGATTTGCCCTCTTTAATCCATGCAGATAACCAGTAATCCTGACCGCCCACTGTAATATTTCCTTTGTAATCAGGATGTTTCTCTGACTCTTTTTTGTCGTTCTTGAACAAAACGCCTGAATTATCTTTCTTTTCCATCACATTTCCTTTGCTTTCTTTAACGCACTTCTTACTTTACTGGGTAGGAGTGTCCACAATGCAATCTTTTGTTCTGCATCAAGGTTCTCTCCTTCCAACTTATCCCAAGCTGCCTTGGGGTCACCTTGCTCACAGGTGGCAATCAATTCAACTGCCATCTCTTGCAAGTACTGTAATTCCTCTGGAGGAATATTATCTTGTGCGCCCTGAGTAGGTGTAATCACTACTGATCTGCCCTCTTCAGGTAAGTCTTCACCCGCATAAATGTACAAAGAGAGTCCATGTAGGGCTAAAGCCTTGGTCATGCACCGCATGATTGCTGTATTGACTGCAAACGCATCAGGATTGGGGATGGCTTTGTTTCTGTAGTCCATCACGGGCAATTGACAAGTCATGGGCTTTTTAAACATGGTGACTGTAACGAACACCATTGCTGTGCCGTTAATATCCATAAAGCACTTGCCATCAAACATCTCTACCTTGTAAGTAGCGTCTGCGTCAGCTTTTAGGGCTTCTGCCCATGCCCATGCCCATGATAGGTAGGACAGGCCATTCTTTTTCTCAAGATGGTCATTGACGTTCTTTGCCAACATCTTCGCAATTAACTCTTTGCGCTCAACCAAAGTGCCTGGTTGGTTGGGATCATTTGTATAGGTACTCATATTAACTCCTTTGATTTTCGTTTAACTCTTGTTGAATAATCTCTTTTTGTTGTTCAGGATATAAATCCTTGAACTCGATAAAGTCTGCTTCTTGGCAGCAAACTATTTTATCCCCTTTGATTGTCAAACAATAGGGGCAGTAGTGTATGTCTGAGAACTCTGACACATAGGTTTGGAATAGTGTTTTCATGTGAGACTATCGAAAGCCATTTCCCACACAACATCACCAGCTAGATCAGTAAGTTTGTTCAACTCATCGTCTGTCAATGGTGTTCCATCTTCGTAGCATCCACTTGAGAAGTAGGCGTTACAGAAGTCTGGATAATCACTGCTATCTACTCCATCTACTTCTAGGTCAATGACCTTTTTTCCATTAAGAATCGGCATATTTACTCCTGTTAAGCGTGGGTTACTATTTGCCCACACCCATAATGTGCCACACCTTTTTATTTTTTTATACTAGGATAAACCCTAATAGACAAGCATAAAAACAACAGTAGTATTCTGAGCATGAAAACTGAAATACTTGAAAAAAGATGCGCTGAAGCCTTGCTTGGGTACTCTCAAACAATGGCAGATGCTTATACAACCGAACCAGAGGACTTTGATGCGGCTGTAACAGCTTTGCTTGCCAGAACGCTAGAACTCCATCTAAACCGAACAATCAACCTAGAAAGACTCTTTAAATGACCCAAGAAGCCATCATTAAATGCCTCCAGAATGGATCGCTAACATCCTATGACATGGAGAACTTGACAGGCATCCCAAGGAATTCCCTTGTCGCTGCTTGCAAGAAAATGATTCGTAAGAAGGAACTTACTGCTATAAAGATTAAGATGGGTAGGTCTTGGATAATGAAATACACCCTAGAACCACACATGATTGAGGCCACAAAAGCCGCCAATGATGAGCCATACAACAAGCTAAACCCGTTTGACATTAGGAACGCTAAAGGCATCTTCACTAAGGCTGAATATGCTTCTATGAACAACCAAGCTATTCGTTTGTTTGGCAGAAAACCAACAAATGAAATCACAAATAATCAATATATTTAAGTTTACAAAGTAGAATTAGTTTGATATTATGGAATCCAGCTAGGTACGAAGTCATGAGCGTACCGAAAAGAGTTAACCCTTCTCCTGCTGGCAATTCCTTCAAAGGGTGGTTAAAAAAGCGGAATATATGCACTACTACCAGTTTCACATTGGTGACTACAAAAGTCACACCCACCACCTTTCTTTGTTGGAAGATTTGGCTTACAGACGTTTGCTAGACTTTTACTTTTTGCATGAGAAACCCATAAAACACAGGGACGTTGCTCGTCAGATCGGTATGCGTGAGCATGAAGAAGACGTAATGACTGTCCTCAATGAGTTCTTCATTTCAACAGAAGATGGCTTTGTTTCTCCTCGTGCAGACAAGGAAATCAAGCAATACAAAGAGTTTGCTGAAGCGGGTAAACGTGGGGCGGCTAAGAGGTGGGGAACACCCCCCAATGGGGAGGCTATTAGCCCCCCTAATGCTACCCCAATAGCAACCATTAACCAAGAACCAATAACCATTAACCATAAACCAAAGAGAGAGAGCGCAACTACAGTTGCTTGCCCACCAGATGTTTCTCAACAAATTTGGGGTGATTGGGTAGCCTTGCGTAAAAGCAAGAAAGCACCGATTACCCAAACTGTTTTGAATGGTGCTATTGCTGAAGCAAAGATTCTTGGTTGGCCTTTGGAGAAGTTTTTGGCTGAGTGGTGCAGCCGAGGTAGCCAAGGTTTGAAAGCAGAATGGATTGTTAAGCCAAACCCTGCCGACAAGGTAAGGCTCACTAATGCGTCATCAAATGAGCCTGATCCTGCTTTGCTGAAGATTGCAGAAGATGCGAAAAAAGCCGCCCCTATTCCGCTAGAGGTATTGGCAAAAATGGCAGAGTTAAGGAGAAAAGCATGAAAGTAGAAATTGGAAATGCAACCCTTTATCTTGGTAACTGTTTAGAAGTTTTACCATTGATTGACAAAGTTGATGCAGTAATTACTGATCCTCCTTATGGCATCAATGAAAATAGCAAAAAGGTTGCAAGCCGTAGAAATATTGCTGCACCCAAAGATTATGGTGACTTTGATTGGGATAAAGCTCCGCCTTCTGATGAACTTATTGAATTGATAAGAACTAAAGGTAAATATCAGGCTTTTTTTGGCGGCAACTATTTCACACTACCCCCAACATCGTGCTGGTTAGTATGGGACAAACTTAATTCTGGTGATTTTGCTGATTGTGAATTAGCCTGGACAAATTGGCCTAAAGCTGTAAGACGCTTGCAATGGCGTTGGAATGGCATGATTCGTCAAGGGAATGAGGAAAGATATCACCCAACACAAAAGCCCCTTGAGGTTATGAAATGGGTAATTGATCTTTGCCCTAAAGCAGACACAATTCTTGACCCATTTATGGGTAGTGGTACGACAGGGGTTGCTGCCATTCAACTTGGTAAAAAGTTTATTGGCATCGAGTGTGAGTCAAAGTATTTTGAAATAGCTTGTAAACGGATAGAACAAGCTGTAGCCCAGCCTCAGTTATTTGAGCATGAACAACCTAAACAAACTCAAGAGGCTATGTTTTGAATTACTTTCAAGCCATGACACATACATTCCCATATAAATGGACTCTTGCAGAAGCAAACTTTACAAAAAACAAAGGTAAAGTGTTTTCATGCTTTGCTTGTGGTGGTGGTTCAACAATGGGTTACAAGTTAGCCGGATTTGATGTTCTTGGATGCAATGAAATTGATCCTAAGATGATTGAAGCCTATAAGACAAACCACAATCCTAAATATGCTTTTCTTGAGCCAATTCAAACATTTAAAAACAGAGATGATTTGCCCGAAGAACTTTACAACTTAGACATTCTTGATGGCTCACCTCCATGTTCTAGTTTTTCAATGGTAGGGAATCGTGGTGATGATTGGGGAAAAGAAAAGAAATTTAGAGAAGGCCAGGCTGAACAAGTTTTAGATACATTATTTTTTGACTTTATTGATCTAGCTAAAAAACTTCAACCCAAGGTTGTTATTGCTGAAAATGTAAAAGGTTTGTTGTTGGGTGAAGCTAGGGCTTATGTCTCAAAAATTTATGAAGCATTTGATGCTGCTGGATACATTGTTCAGCATTGGCTTTTAGATGGGTCAACTATGGGTGTTCCACAAAAACGTGAACGTGTTTTTTTTGTTGCCATGCGAAAAGATTTGGCTGAGCCATTTTTAAAAGCCAAAGATATGTTTACTTTAGCCCCAAACTTAAATTTAAACTTCAATGAACCAAAAATTCCATTCAAAAGTTTCAACGAAATAGATAATGTTGAATATCCAGTTAGTGATTTTTACTTGACCTTATGGGAGCAAAGATTAGATGGTGATGTTTCATTTGCAAACATAAATGAAAGAGTTAGAGACAAAAAAAATACAGGTTTTGGAACTAATTTCCTTTATAAAAACAATGTTTGTGGAACATTAACAACTAAAAAAGATTGTTATGTTTTGTTTGATGAGCCGAGATATTTATCTGATTACGAAACCAAATGTGTAGGTTCATACCCTCAAGACTACGATTTTTGTGGAAATAGACCACAGTATTTGGTTGGAATGAGTGTTCCACCAGTGATGACTGCTCAAATTGCCAAGCAAGTTTATGAACAATGGTTGTCTAAATTATGAGCCACTATGAAGCAATGAAACTATTAGATAAGGTGCGTGAAGGTGTACCTTACCCGCTGCATCTGATAAACAAAGCATTGGAGTTAACTGGTGACCTGGAGCAGACGTAACATTCAAGGCCCAAGCGATAGAGTAATTCTTGAACAAGCAGAAGCAAGAGAACTCTATCGAAATTGGGAATCAAGCCGTAATTCTGACCTGATTAGAGCAAGACTTGAGCGGGCAGAGAGAATCTATGGCACTGGTGCTAGAGATCGAATCCGAGCTTACATGGCACAAATGAGAGAAGGAACACTTTTATGACATTTATGGTCACTTTTAAAGTAGACGCTAACCCTGTTGGCAAACAAAGGGCTAGATACGTCAAGAGGGGAAACTTTGTGCAAACTTACACCCCTGAGAAGACAAGAACCTATGAGACTTTAATCAAAGATGCTGCAATCGAGGCAATGGGTGCTTCCGAGCCACTAGAAACCCCTGTAAGCCTTTATTTGTACATCAGAGTACCAATCCCTAAGTCATGCACTAAAAAGCGTCTAGAAGCCATTTCTAATGGATCAGAGAAGCCAACAAAGAAGCCTGACGCAAGCAATATCCTAAAGAGCGTAGAAGATGGCATGAATGGGGTTGTTTACCATGACGACTCTCAGATCATAAACATCCACGTTACGAAGGTTTATTCAAGTCTGCCAGGCGTGGATATATGCGTAAAAGAATGCTTGGACTAAGGGTTTATCCCTATGGTATTACGCAAGCAATTAGGTAAGATTTAATTTTTAACAGGAGTTACATCATGGAATCAACTTGGGAATTTGACACAACGGTAGGTGCTGGTAGCGAGATCGTTACTGTCGTTTATGAGTATTCATCAGACGAGGATGGCACTTATAACGAGTCCATTAAAGAGGTTTGGTTTGAAACTCGCAATGTCATCGGTTTATTTAGCGATGAAGCATTCAAAGAGTTAGAGTGCGAGGCAGCCATGCGTTTTCAGCACCATAAGCTCAACTACAAGACCGAGGATGTATGACCAAAGACGACATTGTTAAATTGGCAATAGAACACACTGTAAGCGGTCTGAAGTTTGATGAAGATGGGCTTGTGCGCTTTGCCAAACTGGTAGTAGAGCATGAGCGTGAGGCGTGTGCAAAGATTGTTGATGAAAACATAGGATTTGAAAATTATTTATCGGAAATTATTCGAGCAAAGGGACAAGCATGAGCGATAACCCCCACAAGGCGGTGCAATTCCTGATTGACACTGCCCCTCTCTATTCCAAGGCCAAGGCTAGTCGGATGTTTTTGGAGGAGTTTCGCAAGAGTCGCAAGGCTCAACTCATGAGCCAGGCAGGGACTGAAGTACTTGGAAAACAGGAAACTTATGCCTATGCTCACCCTGATTACATTCAGATATTGGAAGGCATAAGGGAAGCAGTTGAATTGGAAGAGCGTTATCGTTGGCTAATGACCGCTGCACAAACACGCATTGAGGTGTACAGAACCGAGCAATACTCAGCCCGAATGGAAATCAAAGCAACCCAATGAACAACAAGCTGAACGCAAAAGAGAGATTGCACCTAGCAAGGGTTAAAAGTCTCCCATGTTCAGTATGCGAGGCATCAGGGCCATCAGAAGCCCATCACTTCAAACAGGGTCTCCAGTACACCTGTATAGCCCTATGTGTAGACTGCCACCGGAATCCTGTACTTGGATGGCATGGGCAGAAACGTGCGTGGTCGATAAGGAAGATGGATCAGATAGAGGCACTCAACGAGACTATTCGGAATCTCATCGAGCATAACCCCTCTAAATCACCATTCTAGAAAACAAAAGATTTACTTTACCAATACGTCAAAGTAAGCAAGCAGCCCAACGCACAGGGCAAGACCGATGACAACAGCAGTAGCCAGGTCATGGAAGAGATCAGATTTAAAGAAGTTCATTGTTTACACCCTTAGAGTCACTAGTTCCGCTAGTTCGGTTAAATGAATATTAATTCATTGACAGACAAAAAAAATAGGGATAAACCCTAATAAAGTACAATTAATTTAATTTAATTACTGGAGAGGTTAGAAGCATGGCTAGACCCCCAAAGGCAGATACAGTCCAGTTCCGAAGAAAACTAGACAACCCAAAGCTGCAAATACTTTTATCCGCTGGACAAGGCAACATCAGCCAAGGTTTCGAGAACTTGTTAGCCCTGTACCATCATCTCCACTCTATAGGCTATAGAACAGAAGACCCATTGGATACAATAGGGTTCGTAACTAACCTATCCGAGAGTAAAGGATCAGCCCTTAACAGATGAACTAATAGGGAGTAACGTAAGGAATAGATAGAGAGAAGAAGAGGTAACTGAAATGGAATGGATGGGAATGGATGGAAGATCAAGTAGTACTGGAAAGCACCCTCCAACTCTTTTGCTCTTTCTCCACTTAACATAACAACTTAACATAACGCAAAACTTAGGGTAAACCCTTAGGTAGAAACCCTACCCTTAGGTATAAACCCTTAGGTATAAACCCTTAGGTATAAACCCTAGGTGGATGGGCATACAGTAGGGGGGGAGGGGGTAGGTTGGGTTGGTAGATATTTGTGGTACACCCCACCCTCAGAAAAAGCTAAAATGAACTAATCCATTCCAAGGAGGAGAAAATGGAAAAAAGAGGAAGAGGAAGACCAAAGGGAAGCGTCAAGATGACCATACAGAGGTTTGCTGACAATCCACCCCTAGTACTACCTAAGACAGACCATCAACGTCTCAAGGAGCTTAAAGAGCTGATGATTAGGAGTGGAGGTAAGGATGTGGCTCAGAAGGTTATTGAGATAGCCCTTAATGATGAGCATCCCCATCAATTGGTAGCACTAAAGATGTGTCTTGATAGGACTCTTCCTGTTTCTTTGTTTGAAAAGGATAAGTCTCAGAGAAGTGCCGTAACCATCAATATCACTGGCTTGGGACAAGAACCGATTATTGTTGAGAATACTGAACAACCTGAAGACGTAGAGGCTAAGTATGGCTGATCTGAACTTCTCTCTACTTCCTTGGCAACAAGAAGTCTTCAAAGACCAAACAAGATTCAAGGTTGTGGCTGCTGGGCGTAGGTGCGGTAAGAGTCGTATGGCGGCAGTTACCCTTCTGATTGAAGGACTCAAGTGTCCACAAGGCTCTGCGGTTCTCTACGTTAGTCCCACTATGGGACAATCAAGACAGATTATCTGGGACTTATTGCTAGACCTTGGTAGAGAGGTTATTCAGAGCAGTCACGTTAATAACTTAGACATTACCCTGATAAACGGGGCTAGGATATACGTCCGTGGTGCGGATAGACCTGATACCCTTCGTGGCGTTAGCTTGACCTATGCCGTACTAGACGAGGTTGCGGACATCAAACCTGAAGCATGGGAACAAGTCATTCGAGCCAGTTTGAGTGATAAACGGGGCAGAGCACTCTTTATCGGCACTCCTAAAGGACGCAACTGGTTCTATGATACCTTTAAATTGGGCGAGAGTGAAGATGATCCTGATTGGAAGTCATGGCACTTCACCACTGCTGATAACCCCTTGATTGACCAAGCAGAGATAGATTCCGCTAAAAAGACCCTGAGTTCTTTTGCTTTTAAGCAAGAGTTTATGGCTTCTTTTACCAATGCGGGTTCTGACATCTTTAAAGAAGAATGGATCAAATACGGGGTTAAACCTGAACATGGAAGCTATTACATCGCTGTTGACCTTGCGGGATTCGAGGAAGTTGCCAAACAAGCCGCCAATTCTAAGAAACGTCTGGATGAGTCTGCTATCTCAATCGTGAAGGTAACAGACGATGGGAAGTGGTTTGTTGAGAAGATTGAACATGGAAGATGGGACATCCGAGAGACCGCTGCCAAGATTCTGATGGCTATTCGGGACTACCGCCCTTTGAGTGTGGGGATAGAGAGGGGGGCGTTAAAGAACGCTGTTTTGCCCTATCTTTCGGACTTGATGCGAAAGAACAACACCTTTGCTCACATCGTGGATTTGACCCACGGGAATAGAAAAAAAGCAGACAGAATCATCTGGGCTTTACAAGGTAGGTTCGAGCATGGCAGAATTGTGTTAAATTCGGAAGAAGATTGGGATGAGTTTGTAGACCAGTTAATCCTGTTCCCTGCTCAAGGAGTCCATGATGACTTGCCTGACTCCCTCAGTTACATTGACCAACTGGCTGTTACATCTTACATGGAAGAAGATGATTCAGAAGAATGGGAACCAGTAGATATTATTAGTGGGGTATAAGAATGGAATTCCAAGAACCTAGCGACTCAGACAAAGAGATAGTTAACTTTGTTGTCAACCATTGCGACAGATGGAGGGATTGGAGAGATGTCAATTGCCTTGATGATTGGCTAGAGTACGAGCGCATCTTCAATGGTGAGTGGGACGCCCAAGACAAAACCCGTGAGTCTGAGCGTAGCCGTATCGTTACCCCCGCTACCCAACAAGCCGTAGAGACACGCCATGCCGAGATCATGGAAGCAATCTTTGGTCAGGGTGAGTTCTTTGACATTCAAGATGATATTCGTGATGTCAATGGTAGCCCCCTAGATGTTGCTGCCATCAAAGCACAACTGATGGAAGACTTCAAAGTAGACAAGATTCGCAAGTCTATTGACCAGATTGAACTACTTGCTGAAATCTATGGTACAGGTATCGGTGAGATTGTTGTCAAAACAGAGAAAGTCTTTGTTCCCGCTACTCAGGCAATACCTGGTCAAATGGGACAAGCCGCTATCGGTGTCGTAGAACAAGACCGCATAGCAGTCAAGATTGTTCCTGTTAACCCCCGTAACTTCCTGTTTGACCCCAATGGAACATCTATTGATGACTGTATGGGTGTGGCTATCGAGAAGTATGTCTCTATCCACAAGATCGTCAGAGGTCAAGAAGATGGCATCTACCGCAAGGTAAAGGTCGGTACTGACTCGATGGATACAGACTTAGAGCCTACACAAGAAGTCTCCCAGTACGAAGACGATAAAGTTAAACTTCTTACTTACTATGGATTAGTTCCTAGAGAGTATCTTGAGCAACTAGAAAACGAAGAAGATGGCGAAGTAGAAGACTTATTCCCTGAAGACAGTATTCAGGATGAGTATTCCGATCTGGTTGAGGCTATTGTCGTTATCGCCAATGATGGTGTTCTTTTGAAGGCAGAAAAGAACCCATACATGATGAAAGACCGCCCAATCCTTGCTTATCAGGACGATACAGTTCCTAATCGCTTATTGGGTCGTGGTACTGTTGAGAAGGCTTACAACTCACAAAAGGCTATTGATGCCCAAGTTCGTTCACACTTAGATTCACTAGCCCTGACAACTAGCCCAATGATGGCTATGGATGCTACCCGTTTACCAAGGGGTGCTAAGTTTGAAGTAAAGCCAGGCAAGGCTATCCTGACAAACGGCAATCCCAATGAGATTCTGTTCCCATTCAAGTTTGGCAATACAGATGGTTCTAACCTGACAACTGCCAAAGAGTTTGAGCGTATGCTTTTGATGGCAACAGGTACTTTAGACTCTCAGGGAATGGTTACTGCTGTTTCTAGAGATGCGGGTCAGGGCGGTATTTCGATGGCTACTGCCTCGATTATCAAGAAATACAAGCGTACCTTGGTGAATTTCCAAGAGGATTTTATGATCCCCTTCATCACCAAAGCCGCCTATCGCTATATGCAGTTCGATCCAGAGCGTTACCCTACTGTGGACATGAAGTTCATTCCTACGGCAGCACTCGGTATCATTGCTAGAGAGCATGAGCAACAACAATTTATTGCCCTTTTGCAGACTCTTGGCCCTAATACACCTGTTTTGCCTATCATTTTGAAGGGCATCATGGCTAATTCTTCTCTGTCAAACAGATTTGAGTTGATTGCTATGTTGGATAAGATGGCTACGGCTGATCCACAGGCTCAACAAGCAGCTCAAATGCAACAACAATTGGCTATGCAATTGGCTCAAGCTCAGATTGCTGTCCAAACTACGCAAGCAGAGCAGAATAAGGCTGAAGCGCAAAAGTTATTGACTGAAGCGCAATTGATGCCTATTGAGTTGCAAGCAAAGAGTATGGCGGCTAATACCAAGAACCTTCCTACTGATGACGCTTTGGCTTCACGAGAGTTTGATAAGCGTGTCAAAGTTGCTGAATTGATGCTTAAAGAAGCTGATATTCAGAACAAGGCTAAGATTGTTGAAAAACAGATGACTAGACAATGAATCCAGAACTTCAGAAGTACTACGAAGAGAGATTTTCCATGATGTCCACTCAAGGGTGGATAGATTTAATGGAAGATGTTGACAAAATGATAGAGCCTTTAAATAATATCTCAACAATTGCAGACGAAAAAAGTTTACAATTCAGAAAAGGCGAGTATTCAATACTAATTTGGCTGAAGAACTTGAAACAAGTCAGCGAAAGAGCATTTGAGGACTTAAATGAGAAGAATGTATGAATTTGCCTGTGTAAATGGGCATAAAACTTCAAGACTTGTTGTTTATGAGACATCAAGTCTTATGTGTGAGTGTGGTGAGGAATCTCATCGCACTTTATCTGCGCCTTATTTTAGGCTTGAAGGATGGTCTGGTTCATTCCCAACGGCTCACGCCAAGTTTGATAAAAGCCATAACGACAAGTTAAAGTCTGAGCGCAAACTCAACTCATAAGCAATTATGCCGAGTTGAATCTCCTACAACCGATTGACGGCAGGAAAAGGAAAAAGTATGTTGATTGATGACGACAAAGAAGAGTTTGGTGAGTTAGAGATTGAGCAACAGAAGATCGAGCAAAAGCCTGAACTTCCTGAGAAATACAGGGATAAAAGTTTAGACGATATTGTGAAGATGCACCAAGAGGCTGAAAAGCTCATTGGAAAGCAAGCACAGGAAGTTGGCGAGGTCAGAAAGTTAGCCGATGAACTTATCAAACAGAACCTTGGTTCACGACAGCAAACTAGACAGGAAGAGCCTGAAGTAGATTTCTTTGAGAATCCACAGAAGGCAGTTCAAAGGACAGTTGATAGTCACCCAGACATCATAGCGGCACGACAAGCGACGCTAGAAATGAAAAGGGCGCAGATTCAGCAAAGGTTAGCGCAAGAACATCCCGACTTTGGCGACATCGCTAAAGATCAGGACTTTGCAAATTGGGTGAAGTCTAGCCCTGTTCGCATTAGGATTTTTGAGCAAGCAGATTCTGGATATGATTTCGACTCAGCCAATGAATTGCTATCTACCTATAAACAGCTACGTTCTGTTAAACAGAAGCAAACGAGTGATGATGGCGAGGCAACTCGCAAGCAGAACTTGAGAGCAGTGGGTGTTGATGTAGGTGGTTCTGGTGAATCATCAAAGAAAGTATACAGAAGGGCTGACCTTATTCGGCTCAAAATGCAAGACCCAAATCGATATGATGCTTTAAGTGATGAAATCATGCAAGCCTATCAAGAGGGTCGGGTTCGTTAAACTTTAGGAGATTTAATCATGGCATATCCAACACCAGCGGTAACAGTAACCACCGCAGACAAATTCATTCCAGAAATCTGGTCTGATGAAATCGTAGCCGCCTACAAGAAGAATCTTGTTCTGGCTAACATCGTTATGAAGATGAACTTTAAGGGCAAGAAAGGTGACACCATTCACATTCCCGCCCCTACTCGTGGTTCTGCTTCAGCTAAAGCGGCATCTACTGCCGTTACTTTGATTGCCGATACTGAGACAGAAGTTCAAGTCTTGATTAACAAGCACTATGAATATTCACGTTTCATTGAGGACATCGTTGAAGCACAAGCCTTGAACAGCTTGCGCCAGTTCTACACTGCTGATGCGGGCTATGCGCTTGCCAAGCAAGTAGACACTGATTTGATCCAATTGGGTCGTGCATTCAATGGTGCTACTATCGGTACTAATGACTACGCAACAAGCAATACAACCACTAAAGCCTTTATTGGCGGTGATGGTACTACTGCTTACAACAGCACATCTTCCAATGCTTCCGCTTTGACAGATACTGCTATTCGTCGCACTATTCAGCGTTTGGATGACAACGACACTCCTATGGATGGTCGCTTCTTTGTTATTCCTCCTTCAAGCCGCAATACGTTGATGGGTCTTTCCCGTTATACAGAGCAGGCTTTTGTGGGTAATGGCAATGTCATACGTACTGGTGAAATCGGTAATCTGTATGGTATCCCCGTGTTTACATCTAGCAATGCTGATACTGGATATGGCAATACTCAAACAGATCGTATCTGCTTGATGGGTCACAAGGACTCTATGGTTCTGGTTGAACAAGTTGGTGTCCGTTCACAGACTCAGTACAAACAAGAGTACCTCGCTACTCTGTTTACATCTGATACTCTGTATGGCGTGAAAGCTATGCGTACAGCCGCTACAACTGGTGCAGCTTTGTCTTCTAGCGCATTTGCGTTAGCAGTTCCAGCCTAATAGTTGCCTTTTCCCCTCGCCTTAATCGGTGGGGGGATTTTTTACATCAAGGAGATTTATTATGGCAGCAGCAACAGCAGTCGTTTCCCGTAGGGGAACTGACCAGTTCCGTGGTTTGTTTACAGACACTTGGGACGTTTCATGCACTTTGGACACAGCATCTATTGCAACAACAGCTACTACTACTGATACAGTAACAGTGCCTGGCGTTGCTTTGGGTGATATGGTTATCGGTATGTCAATTCTTGTATCAGAAGCAGGTCTTATGCGTAGAGCATACGTTTCAGCCGCTAATACAGTGACTATCGTTTCTATCAATCCAACTGGTAGTTCTATTGACTTGGCATCTACAACTTTACAGTTGATGATTGGTCGCCCAGTTCAATAAGTTAATAAAAGGGGGTTAAAACCCCCCTTTTTTTGGAGTTTTTATGGCTACTTTTAGATGTTTACAGTCTGGTACTGAAGTCACTTTTACCTATCAACATGATATTGATAGCATGAAAGATCATCAAGGATACGTTCTTGTTGAGGAAACTCCAAAGGAAGACAAACCTAAGGTTGGAAGACCCAAAAAAGAGGTTTCAAATGTCAGAGATTGATCCAAGAGAATTTGGCAAGTTGGAAGCTCAAGTTGAGGCTTTACAGGCTGAAGTATCTGCTATGAGAGATGACATTAAAGCTCTTTTGGAGATGGCAAATAGGTCAAAAGGTGGCTTCTTTGTTGGAATGGCTATTGCCTCAATTGTTGGTGGTGTTATTTCATTTGTAGCTACAAAGGTGATGAAATGAGCCTATTAACTGGTGTTACTTGCCCTATTGCAACACAAGATATTTCGGTTAATCTGAAGAACCGAAACAATGCCTTTGCTAAGTTTGGCTATGGGCCACCCAATCCAAATGAAACCAATGATGCTTTTTGGCTAAAGAAAGCTAAGATGTACAACGCTCCTACAGAAGAAATAAAAGGTATGCGTTGTGGTAACTGTGCCGCCTTTATCCAAACACCAAAAATGATGGAATGTATTTCTGTTGGTTTAGAAAAAGATGAAGGTAAAGGAGAGTTATCCTATGACCAAAATTTCATTAAAGCCGCTGATCTTGGCTATTGCGACTTATTTCAATTCACTTGTGCTGCCGCCCGTACTTGTGATGCGTGGAAAGCTGGCGGGCCTATTACTAAGGAAAAACCATGAAAATGACAAAGCCAAAAGAGACTAAGAAACCAAAGACTATGCCTTTGGCTATTATGATTGCTGTTGGAAAGCCTAAGATGCGTCCAATGCCCACCCGTGGTGGTCGTACTGCTACTAATATGATGAAAAAATCCACAAGGGGTAAATAATGCCATTAGCTTCTCCAATTACTCTTTTGAATGCCGTTACTGCAACTGGTGCATCAACCGCAGTTCAAGTCGATGCTGGTCAACCTGCATTCCTACAAGTTTCAGGAATCACAAGTGCTACTGTTGCTTTGCAAGGAAGTTTGGATGGGGTAACTTATTCAACGATTGGTACAGCATTAACTGGTGATGGCATTATCACTGTGGCAAATGCACCTAAGTATTTAAGAGCCAATTGCACAGTTTATGTAACTGGCACAATCACAGCAAAGGTTTTGTACTAATATGAAAAAGACTAAAGCTCAAACTAAGATCAGCAAGGTTATGAAAGAATATGGTGCTGGTATGTTGCACTCTGGCTCTAAGAAAGGCCCTGCCGTAACTTCTAAGAAACAAGCCATTGCTATTGCTTTATCAGAGGCTGGCATGAGCAAACCTATGAGGAAAAAGAAATGAAACAAGGTCTCTACGCTAACATCAATGCCAAGCAAGAACGCATCAAAGCTGGTTCTAAGGAAAAGATGCGTAAAGTTGGCTCTAAAGGTGCTCCTACTGAGGCGGCATTTAAGGCTGCGGCTAAGACCGCAAAGAAGAAATGAAATCTCCTGTTTGGCAAACAAAAGAAGGAAAAAACCCCAAAGGGGGCTTGAATGCCAAAGGAAGAGCATCGTATAATGCAGAAACAGGTGGCAATTTAAAACCACCAGTCAAGTCGGGAGATAACCCTCGTAGGGCATCCTTTCTAGCACGAATGGGCGGCAATTCTGGCCCTGAGATGAAAGATGGAAAGCCTACCCGACTTTTACTTTCTCTTAGAGCTTGGGGCGCAACGTCCAAGGAAGACGCTAAAGCTAAAGCTAAAGCGATCTCTAAGAGGAATATGAAGTGAGACCAGTATCTATCAGTAAGAATTTAACTGCTAATACAGCTACTACGCTGTATACAGTGCCTACTGGATACTATGCAAGGTGCGTCTTAATTCACGCTTGTAACACAGCTCCAAGCAAACACATTTCATTTAGTTGGTATGACGCAAGTACTGCTACATCAACTTTAATTGTTAGCGAACAAGTTTTATCAGCAAGAACAACATTAACGCTTATTTCAGACACACAATATTTTGTGATGGAAGAAGGTGATTATTTAACCACTACTTCTGAGGCTGGCTCAACAATGTCTGTACTTGCAACATTTGAAGTATCAGGAGCGCAACGAACATGACCTACTTAGAACTTGTTAACGATGTGTTAGTGCGCTTGCGTGAAAGCACAGTATCTACTGTTGGCGAAACAACCTATTCTGCTTTGATTGGCAAGTTTGTCAATGATGCAAAACGTCAGATTGAAGATTCCTTTAATTGGAATGTTCTCAGCACTACAGTGACTATCACAACTGCTGCGAATACACACGCTTATTCAATGACGGGTGCGGGTCAGAAGTTCCAAGTTAATGATGCTATCAATTCAACAAGTTTTATTGGTTTAAGAAATATCAGTTTTGTGGACATGAACCGCAAACTGAATTTTGGTACTCCATCAACTGGCATACCTTCTGAGTTCACCTTTGATGGTGTTGACTCTAGTGGAGACACTAAAGTAGAGTTATTTCCAATTCCTAACGGGGTCTATACAGTAATGTTTGACTTGGCTGTACCGCAAGCAACTCTGTCATCAGATGCTACATCTGTAAAAGTCTTAGATTATTTAGTTGCCCAAAGTGCTTATGCAAGGGCTTTGATTGAACGTGGCGAAGATGGAGGAACTGCCTCTTCTGAAGCCTATGCTTTGTTTAGAGGAATGCTTTCGGATGCCATCGCACTCGAAGGCACTCGCTATGTAGAAAACAATTTTGAACCCATCTAATGTCTAAGCCTCTGCAAAGTTACAGTCTCTCAGCACCAGGCTTCTATGGCCTGAATACTGAAGATTCTCCCCTTGATTTGGGGGCTGGCTTTGCTTTGGTTGCAACTAACTGCATCTTGGATCAATATGGTCGTATTGGTGCTAGAAAAGGTTGGTCAAGAGTTAACCCCTCTTCTGGCAATCTAGGTGCTAATGACGTTGGTGTGATCCATGAGTTAGTCCAGACTGACGGGACTCTTACAGTTCTATTCGCTGGCAACAACAAGCTATTTAAACTTGGCACTTCTAATGCGGTGACTGAGTTGACCTATGGTGGTGGCGGTTCTGCTCCTACTATTACTGCGTCTAACTGGCAAACTGCATCTTTGAATGGGATTGCATACTTTTTTCAAACAGGGCATGATCCTTTGATTTATGACCCCGCTGTTAGCACAACAACATTTAGAAGAGTATCTGAGAAAACGGGTTATGTTTCTACTGTTCCACAAGCCAATATCTGCTTGTCAGCATTTGGCAGATTGTGGGTAGCTAACACTTCTACAGACAAAGTAACTATCACCTTTTCTGATCTAATTGCAGGTCATGTATGGGGTGGAGGCACTTCAGGCTCACTGGATGTATCCCGTGTATGGCCTAATGGTGCGGATGAAGTCATGGGCTTGGCAGCTCACAATGATTTCTTGTTTATCTTTGGTAAACGACAAATTCTTGTTTACTCTGGTGCTTCTACACCTGCAACTATTGTTTTAAGCGACACAATTGGCTCTATTGGCTGTATTGCTAGAGATACCATTCAAAGCGTTGGCTCTGATGTTATTTTCTTGTCAGATTCAGGTGTTCGTTCATTGATGAGGACTATTCAAGAGAAGTCTGCTCCTCTGAGAGATTTATCTAAAAATGTTCGTTTTGACCTAAATTCATCTTTAGCAAGCGAAACATTGGCTAATATCAAGTCTGTTTACTCAGAAAAAGAAGCCTTTTATCTGCTTGTTTTACCCGCTACGTTCCAAGTTTATTGCTTCGATACCAAGCAATCTTTGCAAGATGGGGCTTCTCGTGTAACAAAATGGGACTCTATTGCACCTACTTCCTTGCGTTCTTTGCGTAATGGCGACTTGTACATTGGTAAGAATGGGTATATCGGTAAGTATGGAACTTACCTTGATGACTCAACAACGTACCGATTTGCGTACTACACAAACAATGCTGACTTGGGAAACCCTAATCAGATTTCTATTCTGAAGTCTGTAACTGCCATTGTGATTGGTGGATCAAACCAGTTTCTATCTATCAATTGGGGCTTTGATTATTCAGGCTCTTATCGTGCTGAAAACGTCTACATTCCTACTCAAACAAGTTATGAATATGGCACTGCTGAGTACAATATTGCTGAATATACAAGTGGCGTTCCGATTAAGACTCTTTCTGCTAATGCTTCAGGTGCGGGAAAGATTGTCCAAACTGGATATGAGACTACGATAAATGGAACATCGTTTTCTCTACAAAAGATTGAAATTCAAGCCAAAGATGGCAAAATAGGTTAAGGAGAATTACCTTGTCAAATTATACAAAGACCACCAATTTCGCCAGTAAAGATAATCTGTCACCTGGCAATCCTTTAAAGATTGTTAAGGGTACTGAGATTGATACAGAGTTTAATAATATTCAAACTGCTGTTGGCACAAAAACAGACAATGCTTCTGCCAATATTACTGGTGGTTCAATTACTGGTATTACTGATTTAGCGGTTGCAGATGGCGGTACTGGTGCTTCTACGGCTACTGCCGCACTGAATAACCTCTTGCCTAGTCAAACATCTGCCGCAAACAAATATCTGCAAAGCGATGGAACTAATGCTTCATGGGATGCAGTAAGCCTTTCTACTGCTGACATCACAGGGACTTTAGGTGTAGCCAATGGTGGTACAGGCGTAACTACCTCAACAGGCACAGTTGCTGTAGTGTTGTCAAACTCGCCAACACTTGTAACTCCTGCCCTTGGTACACCAAGTTCCGCAGTGTTAACAAATGCTACGGGTCTGCCAATCTCTACGGGTGTGAGTGGTTTAGGTACTGGTGTAGCTACATTCTTAGGTACTCCATCATCTGCCAATCTGATCTCTGCGGTTACTGATGAGACAGGTACGGGTTCTTTGGTGTTTGCCACAAGCCCTACTCTTGTTACTCCCGCTTTAGGCACTCCATCTGCCTTGGTTGGCACAAACATTACAGGCACTGCATCTGGCTTAACTGCGGGTAACGTCACTACTAACGCTAACTTAACTGGTGCAGTCACTTCTGTTGGCAATGCTACCTCTTTGGGATCATTTAGTTCTGCTAACCTTTTAGGTGCTTTGACAGATGAGACAGGTACAGGATCAGCAGTATTCGCCACTTCACCTACTTTGGTGACTCCTATTCTTGGAACTCCTACTAGCGCAACTTTAACGAACGCTACAGGTCTTCCAATCTCTACTGGTGTATCAGGTTTAGGAACTGGTGTAGCAACGGCTCTAGCGGTCAATACAGGCTCTTCTGGTGCGGTTGTGGTCAATGGTGGTGCTTTGGGTACTCCATCAGGCGGTACTGCTACAAACTTAACTGGTTTGCCTTTGTCCACAGGTGTAACAGGAACTCTTCCTGTCGCCAATGGTGGAACAGGAACAGCAACTCCTAGCATAGTTGCAGGTACAAACGTAACTGTTACTGGTACATGGCCTAATCAAACTATTGCTGCATCAGGTGGTGGTGGCACTCCTGGCGGTTCTACAACTCAAGTTCAATACAACAATGCGGGTGCTTTTGGTGGTATTACAGGTGCTACAACTAATGGCACAGCATTGACTCTTGTTGCTCCTGTTTTGGGAACACCCGCAAGTGCAACATTGACTAATGCAACTGGTTTGCCTCTGACAACTGGAGTGACAGGAACTTTACCTACTGCCAATGGCGGTACAAACCTAACATCATTCACAGCTAATGGTGTGGTGTACGCATCTAGTTCTAGTGCATTGGCTACTGGCTCTGCGCTTACTTTTGATGGGACTACTGCAACGACACCTAGATTGGCTTTTGGTGGTACTACACTCCCCTCGGCTGGTACGGCTACTATATTTGGAAGGTCATCAGACAATAATTTATATTTGCAAACAGGAAGTGGAAATGGAATAAATTTCCTAGATGGTTCGCAAAACACAATGCTGACCCTAGCACCAACTAATTTGGTTTTTCAGATTTCAAATGCAGAACAAATGCGCCTCACCTCAACAGGGTTAAAAACAAAAACAACAATTTCTGTTGGAGATGCAACACCATCAACAAGCGGTGCTGGCATCACATTCCCCGCAACTCAATCAGCATCATCAGACGCTAATACTTTAGACGATTATGAAGAAGGGACTTGGACACCTGTAATTACACCTCAAACTGGTTCTTTAACTTCTTACACTTCTAGCGGAACTTACACAAAAGTCGGTAGAACTGTTTACATAAATGCACAATTTGCTATTGTTACAACTGGCACAGCCAGTGGATATGCAAATGTAAATGCGTATCCTTTTACTAATAATAGCAATTTTAAAGCACATGGTGTTGCTAGAGAAACTGACTCAACAGGCGATGTTTATTTTTCAGTACTTGAGTCATCTAGTACAGGTGGATATCTTTTAGGTATTACTGGTAATGGGCCATTGAGTTGGACTGCTGGTCGAACTTATCATTGGAATTTTTCTTTTAATGTATAAATTTTTATCATTACTTAACTAGCATGGATTTGCTAGTCAGACACTTAACCAAAGGAAATAAAAATGTCTTTAATCAAAACCACAACTGTTGACCAAATTACTGTTCAAGAGAACGGCACAGTCCTCTATCGTGAAGCAACTCGCATCATGGAAGATGGTAATCAAATCAGCCAAACCTTTCATCGTTCAAGCCTCACACCCGCACAAGACCTAACAGGTGTTCCCGCTAATGTTGTTGCAATTTGCAATACAGTCTGGACTGCTGAAGTTATTGCGGCTTATCAAGCGGCACAGGCTGCTCGTAACAATAGTTAAGCATGAACTTTAAACAAGTTCCGAAAGAATTGGAGTAAATCATGGCTATTAGCTATTTCACGGCAAATCCAGATGTTGCTGCTGCGTATCAAAGTAATTCCTATGGTTTATCACCACAGGAGTTTGCTGATGCCCATTACGCTTTGTATGGTCAAACAGAGCAGAGAGCCGCACCTGTAGTGCTTGATTTAGTTAGCCAAGGTAATTTGAATCCAACTCAAATAGCGGCTGCAACAGGGATTCCAGTTAATCAAGTTATTGCTCAAGTAGCGACTACAGTCCCTCCTAATCAAGCAGTATTGCTTGGTGATACCTATGTTCAAGCTGTTAATCAAGTAATTGGTTCTGGTGAAGATCAACAGATTGGTGGACTAGAAAATGTCATCACATACAAAGCTAGTGAAAACAAGCCTGGTGGAAACATCAATTATTACTCTCCTACTGGTGAATACCAACAAACTACTCAACAACAAAAAGTTGCAGGTTCATTTTTAGAAGGATTAGGACAAGCCATCACAGACCCTGTAGTTTTAGCTGCTTTAGCGGGTGGTTATGGTGCTGGATTATTTGGTGGTGTAGGTGCGGCTACTGTTGGCACTACTGGTTTAACAATGGGTCAATTGGCTCAACTTGATATAGCTCTTGGTGGTGTCGGTGGTACTTTGGGTGCTGAAACCCTAGCGACTGCTTTAACTACGGGGGCGGCTGTTCCTACTTTGACAAATTTAACGGGTGGAAGCGGAGTAACGCCTGGATTACTAACACCTCCAGTTACTACTCCTGTAACACCAGTTACACCTCCAGTAACCCCAACAACACCTGTAGTGCCTCCAGTAGCACCCCCTGTCGTGCCACCCGTAGTGCCACCTGTCGTACCTCCTGTAGTGCCTCCTGTTACACCTTCAGTAATACCTTCTGTAATACCTTCAGTAACTCCATCAGTTATTCCTCCAGCACTTACAACAGCGTTAACTTCGTTAATTCCTGGTGCGGTTAATACTGTTTTAAATCCTACAAATTTAAGTGGTTTACTGACATCTGGTGCAACTACTGTTGGTGGTCTTCTGCAACAACAAACATCTCGTGATGCGGCTATTGCAGCGCAAGCAATGATTGACCGAGAGACAACTGCTGCTAAACAAGCGGCTCAGTTTAGACCTATCGGAATGACCACTCGTTTTGGTACTTCACAATTCCAAGTCGATCCTAAAACAGGTCAACTCACTAGCGCAGGATACACATTAAGCCCTGAAGCAAAGAATGCTCAAGACCGCTTCCTTACTTTAGCGGGTGCTGGTTTAACACAAGCAGAACAAGCACAACAACAGTTTGCTCCTCTTCAAACAGGCGCACAGAACTTGTTTAACCTCGGCAATCAATACATTGCTCAATCACCTCAAGCTGTTGCTCAGAACTATCTCAATCAGCAGATGGCTTTGTTGCAACCAGGCAGAGAGACTGAACTTGCTAATCTGCAAAACAGACTCCAACAACAAGGTCGTGGCGGTTTATCTGTTGCTCAAGGTGGCACTTTGGGTGCTACTACTCCTGAACTACAGGCTTTGTATAACGCTAGAGCGCAACAAGAGGCTCAATTGGCGGCTAATGCTCAACAGTTTGGTCAACAACAAGTCCAGTTTGGTGCGGGATTGCTTGGTACAGGCGCACAGACTATGGGTCAATACTATGGTGGTCAACAAGCGGCTTATGCACCATTTACAAGTGCTTTTGGACAGATGCAAGCTTTGGAGAGTGCGGCACAACAACCTTTCCAATTAGGCGTTGGTCTTGGAAAAGAAACGTCTTCAGCAGGGTTCAATGTAGGTCGTTTAGGCTTACAGGGTGCGGGTCAAAGCGTAGCCTTGGCTACTGGTGCAGATGCTACTAGAAACCCATACGCTTCTGCATTGTCTGGAGCAGCGGCTAATCCTTTGTTTGGTCAAGTAGTAGGTGGATTGTTTGGTGGTGTTCCAGCAACAACGGCTATGAGCGCACCAGCAACCACATTTGGTACTGGTAACTATTATGGTAGCCAAGACCTCGGTTTATATTTGTAAGGAATCATCATGGCAGAAAATATCGTAGCGGGTCTGTTTGGGTTGACTCCTGAAATGTATGGTGAGCAACAGCGCAGAAGTGCTTTGCGTGAGGGTATTGACCTTGCCAAACTGACTCCTGGTGAAGCGGGTGCGGCAATGACCTATGCAGGGGCTAGAGGGCTTACTGGTGCTATTGGCAGTGCTTTAGGCATAGAAGACCCACAACTTCAGCGCATCACTCAGCAATCTCAATTGTTGCAGAGCTTGGACTTGCGTGATCCGAAGTCTTTAGAGGCGGCGGCTATAGAGGCTAATCGAATGGGCAATACCCCATTGGCTTTTAAATTGCTTGAATTGTCGGATGCGGCACAAGTAAGGGCGCAACAGATGCAAACTCAAAGACAAACTTCTTTGGCTCAACTTATTGCACAACGTGCTTATCAGCCTGGCACTCCGGAAAGAGAGCAAATTTTGGATGTACAAGAACGTCAACAGATGGCAGATCAAGGCACTCCAATGCCTGAGAATATTCCTGCTGTTGCACCAAGTTATGACATTCGTAGAGTTGCTCCTCAATTGCAACTAATGGGTGCGCCTGGTCTTGCTCAACTAACTGCGGGACTTGCTGCACAAAAAGCAATGAGGCCAGAAACAGTTTCAATTAAAGAAGGTGAAACACTGTATACAGTTCCAACTGAGGAAGGCCAAGGTTATAAACCAATTGCTTTTGGTGGAGAGAAACCCAGACCATTTACAGGTGATTTGGCAAATGCTGCCAACATTTTGTACCGGACTGATGATCCTGCTAAGATTTTTGCAAAGTTTGGGCAAACTGGACTTGATGCTGTTGAGAAAAAAGCAGCTCAAATATCGGAAGGAAAACGTCCAGTTACAAATATAACTGCACCAGTAACAATTCAAATGCAAAAAGGTTTTGGTGAAGATTTAACTGAAACTTTAACCGCAAATCTAAGGGCAGGTAGGGTTGCTGGGAATACTCTAGGTACTGTGCAAGGTATGAAAGCCTTGATTGATGAAGGAACAAGAACGGGATTTGGTACTGAAACTATGGTTCAGTTAGCCAGAGCAGGACAAGCATTTGATCCAAACTTTAAAGTTTCTGGAGTTGCGGGTGCTGAAGCATTCCAAGCATTTTCTAATTCTGTGATTTTACCAGAAGTAAAGAAACTTGGAGTTAATCCAACTGATACTGACTTGAAGTTTATTGTTCAAGGTTCTCCAAGTCTTTCAAAGTCTCCACAAGGAAACTTGATTCTGTTGGACACATTGGAATTAAAACTTCAGCGTGAGCAAGACTTGGCTAAATTTAGCAATCAATGGTTAGCACAAAATGCCAATACTGTTAAAGCCAATCCAATTATTGCTCAGACTCAATTTAATGATGCGTTTAACAACTATGTTCAAACAAGTCCACTTTATAGACCACAAGCAGATATTTTGCGTCAGCGCATAATCCAATTGCAAACACAAGGCGCAGGCCGAACACCAACTCCTGCAAGAAACACATTGCAACGTGGTAACTTTATAAATCCTTAATGGAGTAGAAAAATGTCAACATTAAAAGATCAGATAACAGATTTACAAAATGAACTTCTTGTTGCTAAGGATGAAGGCAAAATAACTCCAGAAGGCGTTAAGTTGTTAGGTCAAATTCAAAGTGGACAATGGCAAACTGGCGGGTTTGGTCAGTTTTTAAAAGGAATGACAGCAAACTTTTCAGATGAAGGAATTGGTGCTTTAAAGTCATTTATCTCTTCTGACCCGAAGAACATTGCTGAAGCAATGAAAAAGATTAGTCCACAAGAGCCACAACCAACGCCAAGAGAAGTTGGCACTGCTCTTGAGAGGGTTGCTCAATCAGAATATTCACAAGAAAATCCATTGAAGTCTGCTGCCTATCAAATTGGCGGCGCAATGTTTCCATCACTTGTAACAAAACGACCAGGCCCCTCCTCTACTATGGGACAAATGGGATTGGCTGGGCTTGCGGGTGCTACTTCTGGTATCGGTGAATCTGAAGCTGCTTTATTTAGCCCAGAAACAGGACAAGAAGCTTTAACAGGTACTGGCATAGCATTGGCATCAGTGCCAGTTGCCAAAGGTCTTGGTTTTATAGTTGGCAAAGGTTACAGGTCAGCAGTCAGTGCCATGTTTGACAACCCTCAACGAATGGGCGTTGATCAGTCTAGGGCGATGATTAGAGAGGCTTTGGGTTCGGATGTAGGTGGCGTAGATGAAGCCATTAAGATGATCCTAGACAAGTCTGGCAAGCCTTATACGCTTGCAGATATTGGCCCTAACACAAGGGCATATTTGGATGCGGTAAACCAACTGCCTGGGCCAGGCAAGCAAGTGGCAAAAACTTTCCTAGAGGACAGAGACAAGGGTTTGCTCAAGCGTTTGACAAGCGATATGCAAGTTGCGTTTGGTGGAAAGGCTGCTTACTTTGACGAATTCAATGCTTTAAAAGAGGCACGTTCAGCAATTGGCGGCAAATTGTATGGTGCTGCCCTACCAAGACCCGTTGAGATCACTCAAGAATTTACTGATTTGCTTCAGCGTCCAAGCATGAAACAGGCTTATGACAGAGCAGTCAACTTGGCTCAAGAGCAAGGCATTAAATTGCCTAAAGTTCAGATTGACTCAAAAACTGGTCAACTACTAACTGACAAAGGCTTACCAGTTACAAGCATTGATACCACTTTTATGCACTACATGAAGATGGGGCTTGATGACTTGATATATACAGGGAAATCACCAACATCAGGCATGGGTAACACACAACTTGGTTCAATCAAGCAAACAAGGGGTGCGTTCATTGATCTTTTAGACAACTCAAACCCTGCTTACAAAAGAGCGAGGGACTATTGGGCAAACGACACTGCGGTCATGGATGCCATGAACGAAGGCAGAACAATTTTCAGCAAGAAACCTGCTGATTTAGATGCTCTTTTAAATGATGTAAAAACCATGTCTAAGTCTGAAAAGGATGCTTTAAGACTTGGAACAATGCAAAGTATGCTTGATCGTCTTGGTGGTGCTCAAACAGCAGACACAATGGTTAGCGCAGTTGGTAACCCTGCAATGGATATATTGAAGAATCCTAAGAATGTGAGAATTATTCGAGCAACATTTGACAGTGATGAAGCTGGTAAAAATGCTTATAACAAGTTTATGAGCAATCTTATGAGTGAAGTAGAAATGAAAACTACTTCTAAAGTTGTTTTACAAGGATCACAAACTGCTGGGCGTACTGAAGCAATTAGAGCAATTAAAGAAGGCGCTCAAAGAGAATTACCAGTTGTATCAATGGCGCAATTTGTTACAAGAGCTTTGCAAAGAGACTTTGCAGATATGGGAGATCAACAACTTAAAGCTACTGCCAGTGAAATTGCAAGAGTTTTGACAACAAGTGATCCAACTAAATTACAAAAAATTGCTAAAGAACTGGCTGGCAATGATATTCGTACTGTTTTGCGAAAAGAAGCACCAGAGGTATTGCCAATTTTGGGTAGAGCATTGCTTGGGCCGTTTTCTGTTGGCTCAATGAGTGGCAACATTGCTCCTAATATCAACCAAATGGCAACAGGTATGCTGTCAGGGCAATAAAATGAGAGACTTTGCCGAAGCATTTGTTGCGGCATTCTTTCTTGTTTGTTTTGTCATTTATTGTAGTTACATTATTGTTTGGGCGTACCCGTGAAATGGCTACTAGTGCTGTCAGTGTTGTTTACATTGGTAGTATCTAGTAAGGAAAAAACTGAATACAGGTGTGTCAGGTGGGCATGGACAGGCGATGTCTATAACCGCAATGTAGTATGCCTTGAGTGGAAGAAGGTAGAAAAGAAATGATCGATCCAATCACGGCTCTTGCGGGTATTCAATCCGCTATCAGCATGGTCAAGAAGGCAGCTAATGTTGCCAATGACTTAGGCTCACTTGCGCCCATGATTGGTAAGCTATTTGACGCTAAGTCTGTAGCTACCAAAGCCATGCTTCAGGCTAAACAGTCTGGCAAAGGCTCGAACATGGGGACTGCCCTCCAGATTGAGATGGCTTTGGAACAGGCTAGGGCGTTTGAGGAAGAGTTAAAGATGCTCTTCATGCAGACAGGAAAGATTGATGTCTGGCAGAAGATTAAAGCCCGTCAAGCAGAGATGGACTTGGCAGATGCCAAAGAGATAAGTGCTTTAAAGAAGGCAGAGAAAGAAGCTAAACAGAAAGAGCAAGAACAACTAGAGATTGGCTTGGCAATAGGTGGAATCTGCTTTGTTTTGTTCCTAGTCTTTGTTGGTGTCAATGAGTTGATGACATTCTGTGAAGCAACAAGAAGGTGCGGTCGGTGAATGAGTACCAGAAGACCTTTGACTTGTGCTTAAAAATCTTCGTTTACGGGCTTGTGGCACTTTATTTCTTGGGCTTTCTAAAGTTCCTTCCTGATGATCTGTCAGACAGAATTGTTAATCTTCTACTTGGAAAGATTGGACTTGGTAAATGAGATATTTATTGCTTCTTTTACTGCTAACTGGTTGTGATGAGAAATATCGCTATTTTTGCCAAAACCCAGATAACTTCCATGCTGAACCATGTCAGAAACCTAGATGCCAATTTACTCAGACTTGCCCTGAGTACTTGGTTGCCCCAATCTTGGAGAAAAAAATCAATGATGTCCAACCAGAAACAAAAGCTAACAACTGAAGAGCTTGAGGTAAGAATTTGGGCGTTTGTTGTGATTGCAGTCACACTTATTCTCACATTTATTGTTGTTGCTTTGCTCTATTCTGTGACGTTTGTCACTCAGCCAATCAAAAGTATGGCCCCGATTGACCAAGCCTATACCAAGATGTTGAACGATATTGTTCTGCTGATTGTTGGCGGTATCGGTGGCGTTATTGGTAAACGGGCTATGTCTAGTGCCGCCAGAGCGTTTAATCCTCCAACGCAACCAATGTGTCAACCAATGGGCTATGGAGGCTCTCAGGGCGGTTTTAACTCTTCCTATGCACCTCCGCAATCTGCGTATGGTTTGCCTAGTCAACCATTTGGTGCTATGCCTGTTTGGAAGAACCCAGAACTAGATGAATCTTGGACACCTGGCCCTCCTCCAACTACTCCTCCTGACCACCTAGAAGATGACCAAGAGCGTGAAGAATTAGCACAAGCAAGAAAAGAGGCTGAATAATGTTTCCTATCCCTCTCCCGTGGCTTATTGTGGGTGCTTTGGTATCTCTCTTTGGTACATACCAAGTTGGACACCACTATGGATGGTTAGAGCGTGATGGCGACATGAAGATTGCCATTGCCAAGAAGAATGATGAAGCTCGTCAGATCGAGCAAAACATGACTGAAAAACTTTCTCAACAATCTGCCAAACTACAGGAAGCCAATGATGCTATCAACAAAAAAACTTCTGCTCTTGCTGTTGCCAATCGTGCTGGCAAGTTGCGCCTCTGCCCCCCAAGTAACTTACAAACCACCTCAAGTACCTCCTTTACCAGCGCAGATTCAAAAGCAACCAGCCAATCTGACAGACAGGCTAATGAACCTTCTGATGCCGAAAGAGCAACAATCGATGCCATCGCAGAAATAGTCGCTATGGGCGATCGCAACACTGCGGCTCTTAATGCCTGCATTGACTCCTACGAACAAGTAAGGTCACTTTTTAATGCAAAGGCGAATGAGTAAAAAATTTTTTCTCGGCTTCGATTCGTGCATTTATTGCATCTTGTAGGTTTTTAAAACTTCCAAGATGAATGTGCTTTTTATTAATGTTAATTTGGGCACACCAATTTTTATTTGGTTTATGCCAAACGACACCTTTATAACCACTTGTATTGTTAGATGGAAGATTTGTGTTTTGAGCGTTTTCAGCTTTTGTTGCTTCCCGAAGATTTACAAAGCGGTTGTCAGATCGAATCCTGTTTATATGATCAACAAAATTATCTGGCCAACTTCCTGTCATTATTACCCATGCAATTCTATGTGCAGGATACAAGCGATTTTTAATTCTTATGTCAACATATCCATCTTCAGAAAGATGGCCTGCTTTGCTATCTTTTTTCATTCCTTGGATGCCTTTTTTCCAAAAAAACAACCCTGTGTCTGGCTGATATTCCAGAATTTCACGAAGAAGATTACAATCAATATTGCTCATGCTGTTGTTCCTTTAAAACAATGGTGTTTGAAGTGGGTAACGGGGACTGCAATCCCTGTTACTTGCGATTTTACTTCAAAGGTAAATTATGGTCAACGCTGAACAACTTAAACAACTTCACATTGGTGAAGAGTGGGTAGATGCCTTAAATGCCACTTTTGAGCGTTTTGACATCTCCAATCCCCTTAGAAAGGCGGCTTTCATTGGTCAATGTGGGCATGAATGTGGGAACTTTAGAATACTTGAAGAGAATCTTAATTACAAGGCAGAGGCTTTGCAGAAGTTATGGCCTAAAAGGTTTGATGCTGCCAAGGCACAGACTTGCGCTCGTAATCCTAAGTTGATTGCCAATACTGTTTACTCTAATCGCATGGGAAACAGGGATGAGGCTTCAGGTGATGGGTATCGTTTCCGAGGCCGAGGATGTATCCAATTGACAGGCCATGCAAACTATTTTCATGCAGGTCAGGCTTTAGGGGTGGATTTTGTGATGCAACCTGAGTTGGTGGCGACTCCGATGTATGCGGCTCTCACCGCAGGGTGGTTTTGGGACACCCATAAACTGAATCAATATGCTGATAACAGGGATTACAAAACCCTAACAAAGAAGATAAATGGTGGGTTTATAGGGCTAGAAGACCGCATAAAGCACATAGATCACGCCTTACTTGTGTTAGCTTCTTAAATAAAAATGTCATAAATACTGTATAAGGTGTTGAAATGCCTAACATTCCTACACCAGAAGATGCAAAACTTTTCGCACAAAGTGTCAGAAAGTGGCAGCAAGTGCTTAGTCTGGGTGATTGGAGAATTGAAAAAGGAAGTAAACCAGCAAAGGCTGCTATGGCTTCTGTTGAGTTTAATACTTCTGCTCGATTGGCTACTTACAGACTAGGTGATTTTGGTGCTGAGAAGATCACACCTGAGTCTCTGGATCAGACTGCTTTACATGAGTTGCTTCATGTGTTTCTGCACGATTTAATGACTGTAGCGCAAGACCCTAAATCATCTCAAGATGAAGTGGAAATGCAAGAGCATAGAGTCATTAACCTTTTAGAAAAGTTACTGTCTAAGGATTCCAATGGGTTCACATAACGAAACGTGTAGCGATACTGAGTTTATCCAACTATGGGGACAACTTCAATCTGCACAAAAAATAGCTGAACATCTTGGAATTGCAAACAGGGCGGTTCATTTACGCAGAAGATATATTGAGAAAACCTACAACATGGCACTTCATGCAAGTGACCATCGTGGTGTTAAATACGACAAAAACAAGCCTAAATCCTTTTCTCCTTTAAAACAGGTAGAACTTGGGATGTTGGATGGCACTGTGATTGTGTTCTCAGATGCTCACTTCATACCTGGTCAACGAACAACAGCGTTTAAGGGGCTTCTATGGGCTATACAGCAGTTTAAACCCAAGGCAGTGATATGTAACGGGGATGCGTTTGATGGAGCGTCTATATCACGCCACGATGTAACTGACCAACCACAAACTTCTGTTATCCAAGAGCTAAAAGCTACGCAAGGTGCGTTGGGTGAGATTGAGGAAACCGCTAAAGCAGCGAGGCACAATGTAAAGCTCCTGTTTACATGGGGCAATCACGACATTAGGTTTGGCAATAGATTGGCTCAACAAGCCCCACAATTTAAAGAGGTTCAGGGCTTTAAGTTGACAGACCATATAACCGAGTGGGATTTCTGTTGGGCAGTATGGCCTACTGAACAATGTGTTGTTAAGCACCGATATAAAGGTGGTATTCATGCCACACACAACAATACTGTCAATGCGGGTGTGTCGGTGGTTACTGGACACCTTCATAGCCTTAAAGTAACTCCTTTTAGCGACTACAACGGGGTTCGGTATGGGGTGGATACGGGGACTTTGGCTGAGACTGATGGGCCACAATTTACTTATGCCGAGATAAACCCCAATAACCACAGATCGGGCTTTGCGGTGTTAAACTTCTTCAATGGTCAGCTTTTATGGCCTGAACTCGTCCATAAATTTGATGAGGACATGATTCAGTTTAGAGGCGAAGTAATTGATGTAGGTGCATTTTGAGTGCTTGGCTAATCATTCTCACAGGGGCTATTTACGCCTACATTGCTGGTGAACAGCTTTGGAAAGATAACCCACACATGGCTATCGTGTACGCAGGGTACGCCTTTAGCAATGTGGGGCTTTATCTGTTGGCAAAATAGCTTATTCGCTATCGTCTAAACCAACAGCAATTACTTCTTCTTCTTCTTCTGTATCTTCAAAATCGTCATCAAGTTCGTCAATTGCTTCATATTCAACTTCCCATCCATTTTCCTCTTGGAACTCGATAAATTCTTGAATGATTTGAATCTTCTCGAAGTCATGGGTTTCAACTGTAACTTTCTCACTTCCAATCCAACCAAATTCCATTTCAAATTTCATGATTTTCTCCTAAAGCAACCGATTGTTGCAATGAAATACTAGGCTTAATTTGTGTCAGTCAAGTGTCTTTTGGAACACTCCGTTGGGCAATAGTATGCCCTTGCGATTCTTAATCTGATCGTATGCTATTTCCATGCAGTCTACCAGATTGATGTCTTGAAGAGCGCAGTAGTTAATAAGACAGACCATGACATCACCAACAGAATCCACAATAGCTTCTCTGTCTTTTTTAATCGTGGCATCTGCAAGTTCTCCTATTTCAGAGACCGCCTTGAGTAGCTGAGACTCTGGGTTGCTATTAGGAATGATCTTACGGGCTTCAGACCATTGCAAAATCTTTATTTCAATTGCTGCGTAACTCATCTCACTCTCCTTAAAGGTTGAATATCTTTCTCTGGCGGTGGTGGAAGCATCTTCTCACTTGGTGGAGTCCATCCATATTTCTTCCAGATTGCCTGAACATCTGATCCTGTAGACCATTTAAAGTCTTTGTTTGGTGTAGATGGATAACTGATCTTTGAATAAGGTGGTTTTTCTAACATTACTTTATTAACTCCAAGAACTTTTTACCAAGTTCTGTTATTTGCCAAACATAAGCACTACTTCCAGAAGGCGTCTGCCTTCTTTCTTTCTCACCATTGGGGCTATAGAAATCCACCAATCCAATATCCTGACAATCTTTCCTCCGTTTGCCAATGGAGTTCTGTTGCAGACCTGTTTTATTTGCTAACTCAAAGTCAGTCATAGGCCCATGTTCAGAAAGGGCTTGTAAGGCAATTAAACGATGATTAGGGGCTTTTTTAGAGGCATCTCTTGCCGCTTCATGAGAAGTGTCAAGATCGTTGCGTCTAGCCATTGATTTGGTAGATGTCCCAAAGACCTTATCAAACGTATCCTTGAAATACACATTTGTTAGTAAACTCATTGTTAACTCCTATTAGGTGAGGGGAAAACTGCTCGTCTGCAAGCTAGGAAAATCCTTTGCACAGCTCTCCCCTCGGGGTTTATATTAACTCAAAAAGGCAAATCTTCATCTTCAAAACTAGCCTTTTTAGGGGCTTGTTTGGGCTGATAGTCTTCTTTAGGTGAAACTGCTAAACCCATGAATTTGCCTGATTTGCCCTCTTTAATCCATGCAGATAACCAGTAATCCTGACCGCCCACTGTAATATTTCCTTTGTAATCAGGATGTTTCTCTGACTCTTTTTTGTCGTTCTTGAACAAAACGCCTGAATTATCTTTCTTTTCCATCACATTTCCTTTGCTTTCTTTAACGCACTTCTTACTTTACTGGGTAGGAGTGTCCACAATGCAATCTTTTGTTCTGCATCAAGGTTCTCTCCTTCCAACTTATCCCAAGCTGCCTTGGGGTCACCTTGCTCACAGGTGGCAATCAATTCAACTGCCATCTCTTGCAAGTACTGTAATTCCTCTGGAGGAATATTATCTTGTGCGCCCTGAGTAGGTGTAATCACTACTGATCTGCCCTCTTCAGGTAAGTCTTCACCCGCATAAATGTACAAAGAGAGTCCATGTAGGGCTAAAGCCTTGGTCATGCACCGCATGATTGCTGTATTGACTGCAAACGCATCAGGATTGGGGATGGCTTTGTTTCTGTAGTCCATCACGGGCAATTGACAAGTCATGGGCTTTTTAAACATGGTGACTGTAACGAACACCATTGCTGTGCCGTTAATATCCATAAAGCACTTGCCATCAAACATCTCTACCTTGTAAGTAGCGTCTGCGTCAGCTTTTAGGGCTTCTGCCCATGCCCATGCCCATGATAGGTAGGACAGGCCATTCTTTTTCTCAAGATGGTCATTGACGTTCTTTGCCAACATCTTCGCAATTAACTCTTTGCGCTCAACCAAAGTGCCTGGTTGGTTGGGATCATTTGTATAGGTACTCATATTAACTCCTTTGATTTTCGTTTAACTCTTGTTGAATAATCTCTTTTTGTTGTTCAGGATATAAATCCTTGAACTCGATAAAGTCTGCTTCTTGGCAGCAAACTATTTTATCCCCTTTGATTGTCAAACAATAGGGGCAGTAGTGTATGTCTGAGAACTCTGACACATAGGTTTGGAATAGTGTTTTCATGTGAGACTATCGAAAGCCATTTCCCACACAACATCACCAGCTAGATCAGTAAGTTTGTTCAACTCATCGTCTGTCAATGGTGTTCCATCTTCGTAGCATCCACTTGAGAAGTAGGCGTTACAGAAGTCTGGATAATCACTGCTATCTACTCCATCTACTTCTAGGTCAATGACCTTTTTTCCATTAAGAATCGGCATATTTACTCCTGTTAAGCGTGGGTTACTATTTGCCCACACCCATAATGTGCCACACCTTTTTATTTTTTTATACTAGGATAAACCCTAATAGACAAGCATAAAAACAACAGTAGTATTCTGAGCATGAAAACTGAAATACTTGAAAAAAGATGCGCTGAAGCCTTGCTTGGGTACTCTCAAACAATGGCAGATGCTTATACAACCGAACCAGAGGACTTTGATGCGGCTGTAACAGCTTTGCTTGCCAGAACGCTAGAACTCCATCTAAACCGAACAATCAACCTAGAAAGACTCTTTAAATGACCCAAGAAGCCATCATTAAATGCCTCCAGAATGGATCGCTAACATCCTATGACATGGAGAACTTGACAGGCATCCCAAGGAATTCCCTTGTCGCTGCTTGCAAGAAAATGATTCGTAAGAAGGAACTTACTGCTATAAAGATTAAGATGGGTAGGTCTTGGATAATGAAATACACCCTAGAACCACACATGATTGAGGCCACAAAAGCCGCCAATGATGAGCCATACAACAAGCTAAACCCGTTTGACATTAGGAACGCTAAAGGCATCTTCACTAAGGCTGAATATGCTTCTATGAACAACCAAGCTATTCGTTTGTTTGGCAGAAAACCAACAAATGAAATCACAAATAATCAATATATTTAAGTTTACAAAGTAGAATTAGTTTGATATTATGGAATCCAGCTAGGTACGAAGTCATGAGCGTACCGAAAAGAGTTAACCCTTCTCCTGCTGGCAATTCCTTCAAAGGGTGGTTAAAAAAGCGGAATATATGCACTACTACCAGTTTCACATTGGTGACTACAAAAGTCACACCCACCACCTTTCTTTGTTGGAAGATTTGGCTTACAGACGTTTGCTAGACTTTTACTTTTTGCATGAGAAACCCATAAAACACAGGGACGTTGCTCGTCAGATCGGTATGCGTGAGCATGAAGAAGACGTAATGACTGTCCTCAATGAGTTCTTCATTTCAACAGAAGATGGCTTTGTTTCTCCTCGTGCAGACAAGGAAATCAAGCAATACAAAGAGTTTGCTGAAGCGGGTAAACGTGGGGCGGCTAAGAGGTGGGGAACACCCCCCAATGGGGAGGCTATTAGCCCCCCTAATGCTACCCCAATAGCAACCATTAACCAAGAACCAATAACCATTAACCATAAACCAAAGAGAGAGAGCGCAACTACAGTTGCTTGCCCACCAGATGTTTCTCAACAAATTTGGGGTGATTGGGTAGCCTTGCGTAAAAGCAAGAAAGCACCGATTACCCAAACTGTTTTGAATGGTGCTATTGCTGAAGCAAAGATTCTTGGTTGGCCTTTGGAGAAGTTTTTGGCTGAGTGGTGCAGCCGAGGTAGCCAAGGTTTGAAAGCAGAATGGATTGTTAAGCCAAACCCTGCCGACAAGGTAAGGCTCACTAATGCGTCATCAAATGAGCCTGATCCTGCTTTGCTGAAGATTGCAGAAGATGCGAAAAAAGCCGCCCCTATTCCGCTAGAGGTATTGGCAAAAATGGCAGAGTTAAGGAGAAAAGCATGAAAGTAGAAATTGGAAATGCAACCCTTTATCTTGGTAACTGTTTAGAAGTTTTACCATTGATTGACAAAGTTGATGCAGTAATTACTGATCCTCCTTATGGCATCAATGAAAATAGCAAAAAGGTTGCAAGCCGTAGAAATATTGCTGCACCCAAAGATTATGGTGACTTTGATTGGGATAAAGCTCCGCCTTCTGATGAACTTATTGAATTGATAAGAACTAAAGGTAAATATCAGGCTTTTTTTGGCGGCAACTATTTCACACTACCCCCAACATCGTGCTGGTTAGTATGGGACAAACTTAATTCTGGTGATTTTGCTGATTGTGAATTAGCCTGGACAAATTGGCCTAAAGCTGTAAGACGCTTGCAATGGCGTTGGAATGGCATGATTCGTCAAGGGAATGAGGAAAGATATCACCCAACACAAAAGCCCCTTGAGGTTATGAAATGGGTAATTGATCTTTGCCCTAAAGCAGACACAATTCTTGACCCATTTATGGGTAGTGGTACGACAGGGGTTGCTGCCATTCAACTTGGTAAAAAGTTTATTGGCATCGAGTGTGAGTCAAAGTATTTTGAAATAGCTTGTAAACGGATAGAACAAGCTGTAGCCCAGCCTCAGTTATTTGAGCATGAACAACCTAAACAAACTCAAGAGGCTATGTTTTGAATTACTTTCAAGCCATGACACATACATTCCCATATAAATGGACTCTTGCAGAAGCAAACTTTACAAAAAACAAAGGTAAAGTGTTTTCATGCTTTGCTTGTGGTGGTGGTTCAACAATGGGTTACAAGTTAGCCGGATTTGATGTTCTTGGATGCAATGAAATTGATCCTAAGATGATTGAAGCCTATAAGACAAACCACAATCCTAAATATGCTTTTCTTGAGCCAATTCAAACATTTAAAAACAGAGATGATTTGCCCGAAGAACTTTACAACTTAGACATTCTTGATGGCTCACCTCCATGTTCTAGTTTTTCAATGGTAGGGAATCGTGGTGATGATTGGGGAAAAGAAAAGAAATTTAGAGAAGGCCAGGCTGAACAAGTTTTAGATACATTATTTTTTGACTTTATTGATCTAGCTAAAAAACTTCAACCCAAGGTTGTTATTGCTGAAAATGTAAAAGGTTTGTTGTTGGGTGAAGCTAGGGCTTATGTCTCAAAAATTTATGAAGCATTTGATGCTGCTGGATACATTGTTCAGCATTGGCTTTTAGATGGGTCAACTATGGGTGTTCCACAAAAACGTGAACGTGTTTTTTTTGTTGCCATGCGAAAAGATTTGGCTGAGCCATTTTTAAAAGCCAAAGATATGTTTACTTTAGCCCCAAACTTAAATTTAAACTTCAATGAACCAAAAATTCCATTCAAAAGTTTCAACGAAATAGATAATGTTGAATATCCAGTTAGTGATTTTTACTTGACCTTATGGGAGCAAAGATTAGATGGTGATGTTTCATTTGCAAACATAAATGAAAGAGTTAGAGACAAAAAAAATACAGGTTTTGGAACTAATTTCCTTTATAAAAACAATGTTTGTGGAACATTAACAACTAAAAAAGATTGTTATGTTTTGTTTGATGAGCCGAGATATTTATCTGATTACGAAACCAAATGTGTAGGTTCATACCCTCAAGACTACGATTTTTGTGGAAATAGACCACAGTATTTGGTTGGAATGAGTGTTCCACCAGTGATGACTGCTCAAATTGCCAAGCAAGTTTATGAACAATGGTTGTCTAAATTATGAGCCACTATGAAGCAATGAAACTATTAGATAAGGTGCGTGAAGGTGTACCTTACCCGCTGCATCTGATAAACAAAGCATTGGAGTTAACTGGTGACCTGGAGCAGACGTAACATTCAAGGCCCAAGCGATAGAGTAATTCTTGAACAAGCAGAAGCAAGAGAACTCTATCGAAATTGGGAATCAAGCCGTAATTCTGACCTGATTAGAGCAAGACTTGAGCGGGCAGAGAGAATCTATGGCACTGGTGCTAGAGATCGAATCCGAGCTTACATGGCACAAATGAGAGAAGGAACACTTTTATGACATTTATGGTCACTTTTAAAGTAGACGCTAACCCTGTTGGCAAACAAAGGGCTAGATACGTCAAGAGGGGAAACTTTGTGCAAACTTACACCCCTGAGAAGACAAGAACCTATGAGACTTTAATCAAAGATGCTGCAATCGAGGCAATGGGTGCTTCCGAGCCACTAGAAACCCCTGTAAGCCTTTATTTGTACATCAGAGTACCAATCCCTAAGTCATGCACTAAAAAGCGTCTAGAAGCCATTTCTAATGGATCAGAGAAGCCAACAAAGAAGCCTGACGCAAGCAATATCCTAAAGAGCGTAGAAGATGGCATGAATGGGGTTGTTTACCATGACGACTCTCAGATCATAAACATCCACGTTACGAAGGTTTATTCAAGTCTGCCAGGCGTGGATATATGCGTAAAAGAATGCTTGGACTAAGGGTTTATCCCTATGGTATTACGCAAGCAATTAGGTAAGATTTAATTTTTAACAGGAGTTACATCATGGAATCAACTTGGGAATTTGACACAACGGTAGGTGCTGGTAGCGAGATCGTTACTGTCGTTTATGAGTATTCATCAGACGAGGATGGCACTTATAACGAGTCCATTAAAGAGGTTTGGTTTGAAACTCGCAATGTCATCGGTTTATTTAGCGATGAAGCATTCAAAGAGTTAGAGTGCGAGGCAGCCATGCGTTTTCAGCACCATAAGCTCAACTACAAGACCGAGGATGTATGACCAAAGACGACATTGTTAAATTGGCAATAGAACACACTGTAAGCGGTCTGAAGTTTGATGAAGATGGGCTTGTGCGCTTTGCCAAACTGGTAGTAGAGCATGAGCGTGAGGCGTGTGCAAAGATTGTTGATGAAAACATAGGATTTGAAAATTATTTATCGGAAATTATTCGAGCAAAGGGACAAGCATGAGCGATAACCCCCACAAGGCGGTGCAATTCCTGATTGACACTGCCCCTCTCTATTCCAAGGCCAAGGCTAGTCGGATGTTTTTGGAGGAGTTTCGCAAGAGTCGCAAGGCTCAACTCATGAGCCAGGCAGGGACTGAAGTACTTGGAAAACAGGAAACTTATGCCTATGCTCACCCTGATTACATTCAGATATTGGAAGGCATAAGGGAAGCAGTTGAATTGGAAGAGCGTTATCGTTGGCTAATGACCGCTGCACAAACACGCATTGAGGTGTACAGAACCGAGCAATACTCAGCCCGAATGGAAATCAAAGCAACCCAATGAACAACAAGCTGAACGCAAAAGAGAGATTGCACCTAGCAAGGGTTAAAAGTCTCCCATGTTCAGTATGCGAGGCATCAGGGCCATCAGAAGCCCATCACTTCAAACAGGGTCTCCAGTACACCTGTATAGCCCTATGTGTAGACTGCCACCGGAATCCTGTACTTGGATGGCATGGGCAGAAACGTGCGTGGTCGATAAGGAAGATGGATCAGATAGAGGCACTCAACGAGACTATTCGGAATCTCATCGAGCATAACCCCTCTAAATCACCATTCTAGAAAACAAAAGATTTACTTTACCAATACGTCAAAGTAAGCAAGCAGCCCAACGCACAGGGCAAGACCGATGACAACAGCAGTAGCCAGGTCATGGAAGAGATCAGATTTAAAGAAGTTCATTGTTTACACCCTTAGAGTCACTAGTTCCGCTAGTTCGGTTAAATGAATATTAATTCATTGACAGACAAAAAAAATAGGGATAAACCCTAATAAAGTACAATTAATTTAATTTAATTACTGGAGAGGTTAGAAGCATGGCTAGACCCCCAAAGGCAGATACAGTCCAGTTCCGAAGAAAACTAGACAACCCAAAGCTGCAAATACTTTTATCCGCTGGACAAGGCAACATCAGCCAAGGTTTCGAGAACTTGTTAGCCCTGTACCATCATCTCCACTCTATAGGCTATAGAACAGAAGACCCATTGGATACAATAGGGTTCGTAACTAACCTATCCGAGAGTAAAGGATCAGCCCTTAACAGATGAACTAATAGGGAGTAACGTAAGGAATAGATAGAGAGAAGAAGAGGTAACTGAAATGGAATGGATGGGAATGGATGGAAGATCAAGTAGTACTGGAAAGCACCCTCCAACTCTTTTGCTCTTTCTCCACTTAACATAACAACTTAACATAACGCAAAACTTAGGGTAAACCCTTAGGTAGAAACCCTACCCTTAGGTATAAACCCTTAGGTATAAACCCTTAGGTATAAACCCTAGGTGGATGGGCATACAGTAGGGGGGGAGGGGGTAGGTTGGGTTGGTAGATATTTGTGGTACACCCCACCCTCAGAAAAAGCTAAAATGAACTAATCCATTCCAAGGAGGAGAAAATGGAAAAAAGAGGAAGAGGAAGACCAAAGGGAAGCGTCAAGATGACCATACAGAGGTTTGCTGACAATCCACCCCTAGTACTACCTAAGACAGACCATCAACGTCTCAAGGAGCTTAAAGAGCTGATGATTAGGAGTGGAGGTAAGGATGTGGCTCAGAAGGTTATTGAGATAGCCCTTAATGATGAGCATCCCCATCAATTAGTAGCTTTAAAGATGTGTCTTGATAGGACTCTTCCTGTTTCTTTGTTTGAAAAGGATAAGAGCCAGAGGAGTGCTGTAACCATCAATATCACAGGACTTGGACAAGAACCATTGGTAGTAGATGCTGAACAACCTGAAGACATCGAGGCTAAATATGGCTGATCTCAATTTCTCTCTATTGCCCTGGCAACAGCAAGTCTTTGCCGATAAAACGAGGTTCAAGGTTGTGGCTGCTGGGCGTAGGTGCGGTAAGTCTCGGATGGCGGCAGTTACCCTACTTATTGAGGGACTCAAGTGTCCACAAGGCTCTGCGGTTCTTTATGTGAGTCCCACTATGGGACAATCAAGACAGATTATCTGGGATTTATTGCTAGACCTTGGCAGAGAGGTGATTCAGAGCAGTCATGTTAATAACTTAGACATTACCCTGATAAACGGGGCTAGGATATACGTTCGTGGTGCGGATCGGCCTGATACCCTTCGTGGAGTCTCATTGACCTATGCTGTTCTCGACGAAGTAGCCGACATCAAACCAGAAGCATGGGAGCAGGTCATTCGTGCCAGTTTGTCTGATAAACGTGGGAGAGCCTTGTTCATCGGCACTCCTAAAGGACGCAACTGGTTCTACGATACCTTCAAACTAGGCGAGAGCGAGGATGATCCTGATTGGAAGAGTTGGCACTTTACGACTGCTGATAACCCTTTAATTGACCAAAAAGAGATAGAAAGTGCTAAGAAAACCCTTAGTTCCTTTGCTTTTAAGCAAGAATACATGGCTTCCTTTACCAATGCGGGTTCTGACATATTCAAGGAAGAATGGATCAAATACGGGGTAGAGCCTGATTATGGAAGCTACTTTATCGCTGTTGACCTTGCGGGATTCGAGGAAGTTGCCAAACAAGCGGCTAATTCTAAGAAGCGTCTGGACGAATCTGCTATCTCAATCGTGAAGGTAACAGACGATGGGAAGTGGTTTGTTAAGAAGATTGAACATGGCAGATGGGATATTAGAGAGACTGCTGCCAAGATTCTGATGGCTATTCGGGACTACCGCCCTTTGAGTGTGGGGATAGAGAGGGGGGCGTTAAAGAACGCTGTTTTGCCCTATCTTTCAGACCTGATGCGAAAGAACAACACATTTGCTCACATCGTAGATTTGACTCACGGGAATAGAAAAAAAGCGGATCGAATCATCTGGGCTTTACAAGGTAGGTTCGAGCATGGCAGAATTGTGTTAAATTCGGAAGAAGATTGGGATGAGTTCGTAGACCAG
>Ga0209296_1000305_pt1 | contig 41919 bp, 15 predicted proteins | sample S_130206_EF_Meta_FD_187319 | JGI IMG/M metagenome (GOLD analysis project Ga0209296, IMG submission 187319) | Freshwater microbial communities from Lake Simoncouche, Canada to study carbon cycling - S_130206_EF_MetaG (SPAdes) (version 2) | ecosystem: Environmental > Aquatic > Freshwater > Lake ... | reverse complement strand
ATGCCCTAAATGGAGCATTAGAAAACTTTGATGCTAATTCTGTAAGTTATCAAAATGAGCCAAGTAATGAAGCTTGTTTAGAGTTTCCTGAAGGCTATCATTTAATTGGAACTCATTTCATTCAAGAAAAAAACAAACACATATTCTTTTTAGCTAATCCTGAAACAGGAGGAAGTGAGATTGGATATATGGATAATAATGATTGTGTATATCATACACTATGTACAGAATACCCTGATTTAGAAATCACTGTATGTGCTAACTCTGTATGCTTAAACTTTGATATAAACTATCCAATTCATAAGGCTGTACATAAGATTACAAACTGTACCACTGAGGTATATTGGACTGATGGATTAAATCCAAGAAGATATATAAACATTGAACAAGTTCCTTATATTTCAACTTATGCAGGTAGTCAAAATTGTGATCCAATTGTTACTCCTGTACTTGATTGTAATAAGTTAAAAGTACAACCTAACTTCTCTATTCCTAGCATAAACATTACTGGTACAGCTGTAGGTGGAGATTTACAAGCTGGTACATACCAGTTTGCTATTCAGTATTGTAATGCTTCAGGAGATGGATATACATCCTATTATTCTGTAACCAACCCTACATCTATTGCAAATACAGAGATAACTACTGCTGATTTTCAATACTCTGTAGGGAAGTCTATATTGTTAAGTATTGGTGATATAGATATCACAGGATACTTTCAATATTTTAATTTAGCTGTTATTAAAACTATTAATAATGGTACAAGTGTAGAACTTGTAGGAACTTATAAGATTCAAGACAAGATAACAACAGCCACTTATTCAGGTCAAAACCAAACACAAATACCTTTAAGCTTAGGTGATATATTAGAGAAGTTTCCTTATTATGATATTGCACAAGATGTTACAAGTGTGCAAGACTATATAGTTTGGGATAATCTTACTTCTATTGATAGAATTAACTATCAATCAATTGCTAGTAGAATAACATTAGAATGGGAAACTTATAAGTTACCAGCAGGCAATAGCTATGCAGATCCTTTCTATACAACTAATCTTAGAGGATATTTAAGAGATGAAGTGTATGCATTTGAGATAGTCTTTTTATTAGATAATGGTAAACAAACAGATGGCTTCCATATTCCTGGTAGAGTTAAAAATGCTCAGGAGTTATCTCAGCCAGATGTAACCACAGCTAATGCAGATTACATAGGAGATGGAGCTCCTCAACCTTATTGGAAGATATATAATACTGCTACTGTATCCACTACATATCCTGTTTCTACCACTCAAAATATAGGACAAGCATATCCTTATCAATCTGGAGAATTTGCCTATTGGGAAGCTCAAGATGAAGAATATCCTTGTAATGTAGATGTATGGGGAGATCTTGCTGGTGATAAAATTAGACATCACAAATTTCCTGATGTATTAGTCTCTCCTTACTTTGAAACTCCTCCTATTGTTTATAGTGGTGGTCAGATAGAACCAGTGATGCAAACTGCTAATGCCCTCTATCCAATAGGTGTAAAAATAGATGTACAACAGGTAGCATTCTTAATTCAAACATCTAATTTAACAGATGAAGAAAAGGCTTCAATTGTTGGATTTAAAATAGTAAGAGGTAATAGAAGTGCAAACAAATCTATTATTGCTAAAGGTATATTGAGAAATGTAGGTAAGTATAATAGACAAGGTACAGACTATTACTATCCTAACTATCCATATAATGACCTTGATAAAGATCCATTCTTACTTGAGAAGAGCAATGCTTACATGTCTCAATGTGATACTTTCCAAGTGACAGCTACAGTTAATGGTGCATTACAATATACAGATTGTTATACAGGCACTGTATCAAGTCAAGATTTTACTACAGCTACCACTGAAATATGTTCTCTTACACTTCCTGTTGTAAATACAGGATCAGCTACATTTAAAAATATTACATCTAGCACTTATATAATCTCTTCAAATTATAAATGTGTAGTTACACAAGCTCCTATATTTACTTATGTAGATCCTATAAGTTTGACTTCACAAAGCATCACTGTACCATTTCTTACATCAGTGACAGTTAATTCCATAGGTGCTCCTACATTTGTATCAGGATGTGATCGTTACACTATAGTGGAAAGTAGTAAAGTAAATATTAATTGTTTTCCAAATAACTTAGATGGATTTAATAATAGTGACTCTAGATATAGACAAGTATTTAATTCACCAGAAACTTCTTTTGGACAACCTACATTAGGTGATGTTCTTAAATTAGAAAGTGTATTATTTGGTGGTGGAAAAGCTCATTTTGTTGAGGTACAGAAACATTCAATGTACAAACTTATTACTAGACAAACACAGATAGATGCATTAAACTCTAGTAAAAGAATAGCTGACTTGGGAGGATTTAGTGCCACAGCAATGTTTACAGCTTATCAATCTTATCTACAAATCTATCTTAATGGTATTAGTAGAAAGAACTTTGCACAATCATTTAACTCTGTCTCTAGCTATGATTACAATGCAGATGTGCCAAATGATCAAGGCATTAAACAAAGACAACTTGATAAGTGTCAATATGTATTTCCAGGTGTACAGAACGTAGGTGATAATCATGATCTTAATAACTGGAATAGAGAGTCTTCAGTATATACTAAAACTATTGAAACTAGAACAGGAGGATTGTTTGTAGATCCTTTACCATTCCCTAATCAAACTCCTTCTTTATATATAGCAGGTGTAAGTCAGATATCTGATAATTCAAGATTTACTATTTCTCAAGCAAATAACTGTAGTGCTCCTGAGCAACAAGAAGATATAAAAGTTGTATCTTATTATGCTTCAATAAAGGCTATTAATAATAATCAATATGGACAAATATATTCTTATCAAACAATTGATACAGGATTCCAAAGAATATTTAATTCTCTTCCATTAGGTGATACTGAGGTGATATTTGGTGGAGATACATTTATTGGTAAGTTTGGATTCAAAACTAAACTTCCCTTCTTTATTGATAATAGAGTGGGAGCTCCAGATGATAGTGATATTTATTATGATGAGTTAGGTAATGTAGCATATCCACAATATTGGTATTCAGCTAGATCTATATTATCTGATTACTATGTAGGTGCAACTTTGATGAAGAATATTATTTCTACCAAAGCTCACTATTTAGATTGTCCTAATGATGATATAGTTGATAATATTAGTACAACTACCACTACATCTTCTACAACTCCTGCTCCAGGTACTGTATTGACTGGTTCACAAAACTATATATATGATGGTAAAATGTACTCTTTTGCATATGGTATTCCTTACTTCTATGTAGAGAGTTCTATTAATATAGACTTACGTCAGGCATTTAATAACTTAGAAGGTGACTTCTACCCACACGTGAGCTCAGGTATTCCTGATACTTGGTTCCAAGAAAGCAGAGTTCCTATTGCACTTGATAACACATATTATTACAATACCACGTTCTCTAAACAAAACACAGAGAACTTTTTCTCTCATTTACCTTCAGACTGGATAAAGCAACTTTGCTTTACGTACTTCCCATTCAGAGCTATATACTCTGATCCACAAGAAAGTTATTCTGATAATAGAATTAATAATTGGTTGATATATCGTCCAATAAGTTTCTTTGACTTCCCTCAAAACTATGGTAAGTTAGTATCATTAGATGGTATACAGAATAAAGCCACCCTAGCTAGATTTGAAAACAAATCATTGCTTTATGGTAACTTATTGACAATGAACACAAGTAATCCTCAGGCAGCTTTCTTAGGTAACCCTACACTGTTCACATCAGCTCCTGCAATTGATTATGCTGAAACTGACTTAGGTTATGTAGGATCTCAAAACAAGTTCTTACTTAAGATACCTAATGGACAAATAACAATAGATGCTAAGAGAGGTCAAATATTCTTAATAGCTAATGCTACCCAAGCAATAGATATCTCAGGATTTGGTAGTGGCCTAAACAGGTTCTTTACAGACCATTTAGCATTTGAGATTCTTAGATACTTCCCTACAGCAAATATAGATAACCACTTCAATGGCATTGGTTTACATGGTGTATTCGACAGCAAGTTTGAGAGAATAATTATAACTAAGTTAGATTATATTCCTCAACCTAGTAAGCAAGTATACTATAATGAAGCTTTACAGAAGTTCTATGTAAATCAACCAGTGGCTGGTAATACATCAGTTATAAGATATGTAAACCTAACAGATGTAGAATATTTCTGCAATAAGTCATGGACTGTATCATTTAACTTAAACACTAAAGCTTGGGTAAGTTTCCATACATATATACCTAATTTCTACATAGGAGAAAACAATTTCTTCTATTCTGGATTAAATGAAGGATGTGAAGTAGCAGCAATTGCTGTTACAGAGATAGCTTCTCCAACTACTACAACTACCACTACAGCAGTTCCATTAGAATGTAATTTAGAAGGTACAGCAGTTTATATTCCAGAAGTAACTACTACTACCACTAGCACTAGCACAACCACTAGTACAACCACTAGTACAACTAGTACTAGTACAACTGCAACTCCACAAACTTGTTTATGTTACTTTTTTATAAATGAAGGTGATACTGGAGCAAGTGTATTTTATGTTTCTTGTGGTTCAGAAACTTATACATCAGTAGCTGTTAACCCAGGTCAGATTGTTAGAAGATGTTGTAACATAGGTGGGGGAGATTATCCATATACAGATGATGTATTTGTAACAATTGATCTTTGTAGTACAGCAACAGATTGTACTACTAATTCAGATTGTATTGGTTGTAGTTAAAATAATATAAATGGCAAAAATAGTAATAATAAGATTAACATGTTCAGGTGGAAGAACTGGACCCTTTGATATCTCTGATAACTTAGGGACTGTGTTGGGCACTGATATAACTAAGCAAAATCTTATTGATGGATATACTGTTAGTGTAGATAATTCTGTCACTACAATTATTATAACATCTGTAGGTAAATGCCATACAGTTTTACAAGTTGCTATTGGTACTGCCACCATAGAAGAACTAGCTGCTTTGACATATACAGAATGTAATACAGCTTCTTTATGGAGGCACTTAACTGATGTAGTTAACTACAATAAATACTATGATAACGTAGAACCTTATATTATAGAGTATCCATTTGCTTATCAAACCTATGATGAGATTCTTCAGAATATAAAAGACTACAGCAAGGTGTTTAACTACTTACCTATTGTTGATGGTGTGTTTAATGATAATGCTCAGATAAGTGTTGATAATCAATGGTTTAACAAAGCTGTATTATACAATAGCCAACAGTCCACAGGTGTATTAGAATTGGTACCAAAGCCAATGCACAACCTACAACAATACTTAACCTACCCAATCTATAATACTGAAAGTAAAACTATCACTTATACTAAGTCAGATAATTTCTATCAATATAATACTTTCTGGGGATTAATTAAAAGTAAATCTGTACCTTTGTTTACAACAAGTTGTGAGTCTTTATCAATAGATAAGGTTGTAAACCAAGCAAATATGGATTATGGAAAAAGATCATTTAAGAAAGAACCACTAAGAGCTAAAGATCTTAAGGTGAGACACATCTTAGATGACAGCTCCACAGCTCATATTGTTTCTCAATTCATTGTTGCACCATCTCAAATCTCTTATAAGTAATGGCAAATTGGTTAGACAAATATGAACAAGGTGGCTTGGTCTTAAAGAAAAAGACTAAGGATAACTATGGTAAACAAAGTAACTACAATGATGCAAAAGCATCTGTAGGTCCTGACTTTGTAGGACTTGGATATAATACCAAGGGTAGAGACTATTCTCCTGCATGGGGGGGACAGTTTCAAATGGGTGGGTCTTTACCAGGTGCTGTAGGATTCACATACGCACGCACAGCTGGCTCAGCTCCTGCTAATGGTAAGTATACTAAGAAGACAAAAGCAAGTGCTCAGAATGGCAAGGAAATGGCTTTCTATCAGAATGGCTTAGACTTCAAACCTAAGAGTATAAGTAAGAATGGTTCTGTTATTAAAGATGATATGGGACAATGGGCTCACCCAGGTGAGATAACAGAGATAGGTTCTAATGACATCACTATGCAGGGAGTTGACTATCCTGTTCTTGGCATATCTGATACAGGTGATACGCAGATGATGCAGCCTAATCAAGATTATAAATTCAAAGGAAATAAAGTTACAGAATATCCAATGGCTCAATCTGGTACTATTGTAAATGATCCAAATGACCCTAGATTAAAAGCATATCAAGATAGTTTAACTGCATATAATAAATCTAATGATTTATATAAGCAATTACTAAAACAGGGAAAAGAAGGCAATCAAGGAATTAAAGAACAGGTAAAAGATAAGATGTCTCTTAAAGAAGTTAATTATCGTGGCAATGTAGGTATGCCTTATTCATTTGAAGGTATTAAACCAGATTATGTATTAGGCACAAGAACTCCTGGAGAAAATAGAGGATACTTACCACATTATAAAAAACCAATACAACCAGTTGAATATCAAGCTCCTAAAGCAGAAGTTAAAACAGTTAAAGGAAGTAAGAAGTATTTTATAAATGAAACACAAGTAGATGAACCAACATTCAATAAAATAGTTCCTAAAAAAGAAGGAATGCAAAATGGTGGCTGGTTAGACAAATATAAATAAATCATACAATAGTATAATATGAAAGACCAAATGTTAAAGATAGCTAAAGTTAAATCTGAAAAGGAATTCTATAAGAAGTATCCATCAGAGGAAGCATTTATGAAAGCTCATGGTAAAGAACTTAAGAAAGCTGCTATGGGTAAGTCTATGGTAAATAAACAGTTACACCAACTTACAGACTTTGGCAATCCTCCTATTGCTCAATATGGTAGTGCAGTTAATCCTAATACAGGAATGTTTCAAATGCCTATGAGTGGAAAATCTGTAAGTCAGTTTGATACAATGGCTGCTGGTTATGGATCAACTCCTCCTCCTGAAGGATTTGGTAATGTAAAAGCTGCTGGTGGTGGATTTGATGCAGCAGGTGCAGCTATGGCTGGTCTTAATGCATTACCAGCAATTATAGGGGGTGCACAAGCAATAGGTCAACAAAAGAAAAATATCAAGAAGGCTAATCAATCAGCTCAACTATCAGGACTTGCTAGCCAAGCTGCTACTACAAGAGATAAAGTTACTCGTAAGTATGTAAGACCTGAAGATGCTTTGGTACAACCTGGACAATTAGGTAACCCTTATGGATCAGGTACAAACTACTTAGCAGCTCAGAATGGTACAATGATTGGTGGCAATCCTACAGAGATTCAAAACATGTACAATCCTGGTGATATTTATACAGATGGTGGATATGAACCAATTGAATCTAAGAATATAAAACAATACAAGAAAGGTGGTAAGATGCCTAAAGCAGAATTGGGAGAGTACTTCCAAGATTCTGGTCAAGCACAAATTGGTGGTGCTGTAGGAGAAGCTGCAGGAAATGCTTTATTTGGACCTATAGGTGGAATGGCTGGTAAGTTATTAGGTCAAGTTGGAGGTAACTTATTAGGGGGTGCTAAAGATGCTAGAGAACTACAAAAGAATAAAGATCAAGCTGCTCTCAATAGTCAACAAGCAGCATGGCAAAATCAATTACAAAGTGGGGAGTTTAGTAAATTTATGGAACATGGTGGTAAAGTGGGTGATGAATATAAGTGGGTGAGTCATACATGGCAACCACAAGTGATTGCTAAGTTTGGTGAGTATAATGTTAAAGATCTTTTAAAGCCTCCACATGATGCAGATATGTTAAGAAGTGGTGGTCATTTTGCCCAAGTGGGTTATACAGCTCCTAGTGCAGCAGCATTGTACACTGGTAGACCAGATATGCCTAAAGCTCAAAATGGTAACGCATCAGATATGAATGGTGACTTACAAGTTTTAGAGGGTGGTAAAGCAGAAACTATTTCTTATAATCCTTTCTTACCAGATGGTGGTGAGACAGTTATGTTCAAAGGTAGATCACATGATGATGGTGGTATTCCTATTAACTTTGGTGAGAATGGTGTAGAAGTTGAAGGTGGTGAACCAGCAGTTAAATTGAGAGATGGTGGACGTGATAGCAGCATGGTGGTATTTGGTAATATGAAATTATCACAAATGGCTGCTGATGAGTTTGGTATAGCAGATGCAAAAGGTAAGAAGTTCAAACGTGTTGCTGAAGATATAAGCAAGGTGGAAAAGAAACAAAATAAGCTAATAGAAAAAGCTACAGAAAGAGCAGATATGACTACAGGAAATAGTGGGTTTGATCAATTGAAAATGAATACAAGTCAAGCTCAACTTATGGGAGCCAACATGAAATTAAGAAGTGCAGCTATTTTAAAACAAAACTTAGCAGCTGTTCAGAATGCTATTCTTGATACAGCTAGTGAGTTAGGTGTTAAGAGTGATGAGTTAGCACAAGGTAAATTAGTAAAAGAAAAAGACCCTCGTATGATAGCACAAAAAGGAACTAATGTTCCATATAGTGGTACACCATTTTCAGATGCTCCTGATTTATATCCTGGCCCTACAGGAAGAGATATTGTAAATAATGTTGTGTCTTCAGCATTAAGTGGAGTTCCTACAAGAGATGAATATACTCAAATACCTTATCAACCAGGATATAGTTCAATGAATACAACTCTTCCTACAGTTACAGTGACTGGTGATAAGTTAAGTACAAGTAATAACTTACTTCCTGGTGGAGCTGCAGAAGTTTCAGAAACTTCAGACAAAGGAAAAGGTTTTGATTGGAAAGGATTAGGTCAAATGGCTTTGTCAAACATTGCTCCATTCTTAAGACCTAGAACTAAGTTAGGTCTTGACCCTGAAGAGTTATATCCTGAATATTATGCAATGGCTACCAATCAGTTAGATCCTGTACAGGCTCAAACCTTCCAGCCAATGTTAGATACTCCATATGACATTTCTTTCAATGATCAGATTAATGCTATTGATTCTCAGTCTAGAGCTGCCATCAGAGCTGCAGGTTCAAATCCAGCAGCCCAAGCACAGATTATGTCTCAGTCATTAGAAGCTAAGAACAAAGTATTGGGAGAACAAAGCAGAGTCAATCAAGCTAACAAGATGGGTACTTACAATAGAAACAGAGCTTTGTTAAATGATGCTCAGTTGAAAAACTTACAAATCCTTGATCAACAATACGTTAGACAGGCCCAAGCTAAATCTAACACTAGAACTCAAGCTCTTGAAGCTCTTAAATCTATTGCTAATAAGACTGCTCAGAACAAGCTTGAGAATCAAACACTTAACACTTATGAGAACATGTACAACTACAGATTCTCTCCAAGTGGTGTAGCTTACAATACTAACGCTCCTGCCCAATTCAATATCCCTGAAGGAGTTGGCATAGAAGGTTTATCAAACTTAGATAAAGCTAAGGTGAAAGATCTATATGAAAGAATTATTAGTAGAGATAAAACTGGCAATGTTATAGGAAGTAAGGAGAAAACCAGTACTTCTAAGACAAGCAGAAATGGTTCTATTGTTCAAGCTCTAAAAAATCTATAACTAATTAAGTTATAGTGATTTACCAAAAAATGTTATTACTCTTGGTAATTCTAATATTTTAAATTAATTTTGTATTATGGCATCGTTTACAGATCAAATATCAACCTTTAACCCATACGTATCAAAGGCTCCTTTGATAGAAGCAATGGTCACTGTTGGCACTCAAAAGCAACAACAGTATGACCAAGGTGTGCAAAAAATCCAAGGATATGTAGACAGTATTGCTGGCATGGACGTTGTCAATGATGCTGACAAAAAGTATCTACAGTCCAAGCTAAATGACCTAGGCAGTAAGTTAAGAACAGTTGCTGCTGGAGACTTCTCTAACCAGCAATTAGTTAACTCTGTAGGTGGTATGGCTACCCAAGTTATCAAAGATCCTACAGTTCAGAATGCTGTGTATTCTACAGCAAACTATAGAAAAGAACTTGCTAAGTTACAAAAGGATGTAGAAGAAGGTAAGTCAAGTCCAGCTAATGTTGATTATTTCAATAAGAAAGCTAACAGTTGGTTGTCTTCTGATAAAGCAGGTCAAAAGTTTTCAGCAGGTTATATCCCTTATTTTGATGTACAGAAGTTTGCTAAGGAGACATTTGATTCTATAAAGCCTGATGGTTTTACAACAGAAATGGTTTATGAAACAGATGCAAATGGCAATATAAAAGTTGATAAATCAGGCAAACCTATCTATTCTCCAGTAATGAAAAGAATGGAGCAAGAAGGTAGATTCCCAGAGAAAGTAAAACAAACAATAGAACAAATCTTTTCTGATAGTAGAGTGGGTCAGCAACTAGGTATCTCAGGTGAATATGAATACAAAAACTATTCTCCAGATATGTTAGCTCAAAAGATTAACACTCAAAAGAAAAATATGATTGCTAAGTATGATGATGACATTAATGAACTTGCATTAAAAAAAGGTACAGGTAAGGATGTCCAAGCTCAGATAGATCAACTTGAATTAAAGAAGAATAATATAAGAAGTCAATATAATGATATAATGTCTGTAACTCAGGATAATCCAGATGCTATCAGATCTTTGTTATATAAGGATGATGTTAAAAGTAGATTCACCACAATGTTTGGTGAGATGAAAACTAAAGAAACATCAATGAGCAACCCAGGTTGGCAAGCTAATTTTGATTTACAAAAAGAAGCTAACACTCAATCTAGATGGGCTCAAGATAGAGCTTGGGATGTTAAGAAGTTTAATATTGGATTAAGTGAGAAAGAGAAAGATAGACAATTACAAATAATCCTTTCACAAATGAAAGGTAAGAAAGGAAAAGGTATTGATACTAATGGTGATGGTTTACCTGATGATTTTGGAGCAGGTGGTGGTTTTGAAGAAGCTGATATGCCAGGTAATGTTGATTTGATTGCTAGATTTGAATCAGACTTAACAAACGCTGCAGATAACTTTACTAATGCTTCTGATAACTTTATTTGGAGTGCTGCTATTTCTAAAGTTCCTGGAAACCAAACTAAGCTTGATGGAATGATGAAACAAGGCATTAGTAGAGATCAAGCTATTAAAAATCTAATTGACAATACAGCAACTACAAATAAAGAAACACCTGAAAGCTTTAGAGCTAGATGGGGTGATAAGTCTACAGTGGCTTATAACACCATGACTGCTCAGCAAAAAAGAAACAACCCTGATGTTCAAGATGCTTATTATTTATACAGTGCTTCAAAAAGAAACTTTGATATGTTAAATACTGTCAAAGGAAAAGTAGATGAAGTGACAGGAAACATATTAGGTAAAGATGTAAACAAAGCAAAGATAACAGAAGGTATAAAATCTGTTGGAGGATTAGTTGATGGTAAAGCAGTTGTATTAACTCCAGATGATTTTTATGATATAGCACTATATCTAAAAGGTAATGCATCTTCTGTTGGTTTTTTAAATGATAAAGGAGCAAGAGATCAAGCTAGAAAGGCTGAAGCTAGAATGGATGCAAAAGGTAAAAAAGAATTACTTGATCTTGCATTATTACAATATGGAGAAAACGCTGGTCCAATAACAAACACTATAAGATCTGCCAAAGCTATAGGAAACTTTGCATTAAATTCAAAAGGAATTCCATTTCCAGGAAGAGGTGCATTTCCAGGAATAGACTTGTCTCAAGTAAATAAGATATATGATAAGTTAGGAGATGACTATGCTGGAATATTAAAAACAAAAGCAGATGTTGTAAAAGGATATTATAATATTCAACCAAACTTAAAAGCTGGATTATTAAGTGGAGATGCTGGAGATGATAAAGTGATGGTAGATGATTTAATAAGATATGCTGGTAATTACAATACTGCAGAAAAGAATCTTTCTCCTGACTTTAAAAGCTTTGCTTCTAACGTTAGTAAAAAAGATGTTACTTTTGAAGCACAAGTTATTACAGGTCCTGGAAGTAAACCTTTAGTTGAAATTGTAGCATATGGTGGAGATGATAATAAGAGATTAGGAGGTATGATTGTATCTGATAAAGAAGCTAAAGACCTTGGTGTTAATCCTTCTACATTATACGAACCAAAAGAAGTTACCAATGTTAGAACTTATTTAAATGCAAATGGTGACCAAACTTCTAAAGGTGACCCTAAGGAAAAATCAACATATATACAAGGAGATAGTTATCTTAAGACCCCTGACTTTATTAACTTAAAAGGAAGTGGATATGATGCTGCAGCTAATATTGTATATAAAAATGGTTTATATTATTCAAACATATATGGAAGTGATGGCAGAAGATCAGGTGTAATGACTATGCCTGGTAGTCCAAACTTACAAGCAGTTCTTCAGAACTTGACTAATAATGTAAATGCACAATGGATTGAAGCACTTTTAACTGAACAATAATGCCAGATAAAATAGTAAATTTAGGGGGTACAATTGAAGGTTTTCCAAAGACACCTGTAGTTAATACAGATGTTAGACAATCTAAAGGTCCTGCTCCTTCTATAACTGACTTGTATACACAAGGATTAAGTACTGTGAAACCAACAGGTGTGGAAGCTATTCCTACATCTAACCTATACGTTGGTGAAAGATACGCTGCTGTTAGACCTGGTGAGAATCTTGAGGAAGCATATGCCCAACAACAATCTTCAGCAGATAAATGGAAGAATGGTGCTATTAAGTTTTTTGGTACTGCAACTGCTTCTCTTGTTTCTGGTACAGGTGGTCTTGTTTATGGTATTGGTGATGTTTTTAAAACTGGTAAGTTTTCTAGTCTTTACAATAATGAAATGACTAGAAACATGGATAAGACATTTATTCAAGGATTGGAAGATGTTGCTCCTAACTATTACACAGCAAAAGAAAAAGATGCTGATTGGTGGTCTCCTAATAACATATGGACTGCTAACTTCTTCTCAGATAAACTATTAAAGAACTTAGGATATACAGTGGGGGCATTAGGTGGTGGTGTGGCTTGGGCTAAACTATTAAAAACACTAGGTACAACAAATGCATTGGTTAGAGGTGGATATGGTTTAGAAGCTGTTACTGCTGCAGAGGAAGCAATGCAAGCTGTTCCTAAAGTAAATCAATTTGCTGCATTTGATGGTGCTCTTAATTCTGTAGCACAGAAATATTTAAAGACTCCTGTAGCTAAGATACTAAGTGATCCTGAAAGAATTGTTGCTTCTACAATGGGTACATTTGGTGAAGCTTCATTGGAGGCTTTACAAAATTCAAATGATTTCAGACAAAAGGCAATAGAACAATATGTTCAAAAATATGGTAAGAATCCTACAGGTGCTGACCTAGAAGAAATTGATGACTATGTAAGTAGTGTTGGTAACTTCACTTGGGGAATGAATACTTTATTATTAACTGGTACAAACTATATTCAACTTCCAAAGATATTAGGTTCTTCTAATAGAGCTGATAAGTTGTTACTTAATCAGATTGAAAAGAAAGGACAAGGTGCTGCTTTTACAGAAGTGGTTCCATCTACTAAGTTTGGAAAAGTGTTACAAAGATCAAAGGATGTTTCTAAACTATTCTTTGCTCCTACAGAAGCATTTGAAGAAGGTGCACAGTTTGCCATCCAAGTAGGTACAAATGATTACTTCAACAGAGCCTTTAGAAACAGACAAGGTACACAAGACTTCTTGACTGCTCTAAGTGGTACTATGGGTAACGTACTTGGTAAGGGTGTAGATGATGCCATCTCTACTAAAGAAGGTTTAGAGAGTATCTTAATTGGTGGTCTTTCTGGAGGATTACAACAAGCAAGAGGAACTATTAGAGAACAAGGATTATTAGGTACAGGTGGTCAAAGAAGAGCTAACACAGATATAGCTCTTAATGCATTGAATCAAAGTAGTATTGAAAATGTACTTGGAGACTATGCTAGATATATTGGTATTGGTATTGGTTCTCAAAAGGCTAGACAACAAGCTATTGTAAATAATGATAAGGTTTCAGAGAAAGACTTTGAGACAGACTTTACATTGTCTTACATTATGCCAAGAGTTAAATATGGTAAGGTGGATTCTATTGGAGAAGAGTTATCTTATTACTCTCAACAATCAGCTACAGAAGAAGGCTTCCAACAATTGGTTGCAAATGGTATTGTAAATGCTGGTGAAAATAGAGAAGACTTCTTAAAGAGAATTTCAAATATTACAAGAATCACAAAGAATATAAATGACTTATATGATTCATTAGGTAGAAAGTATAGTAATCAACCTGGCTATACATCAGAGATCTTGGATAAGATGGTGTATTCTTTAGCTAAGGTGGGTAGTTATGACTTACGTATTCCTGAGGTGAATAACATGTTGTTCACAGCAGGTGTTAATACGCAAGATATATTACAAAGTATCATTAAAGAAAACAAACCTAATAAAGAAGCTGTACAAGAATCATTGAAACAAATCAATGAGATGGATGTAACTTCTGAGACTAAGGATGACTTGAAGACAGCATTGTCTGATATCATTGAATTAGGTTTACGTAGAAAGTTATTCATTGATGAATATGATGCTATTAAATCTAAACCTACAGACTTTCAGTTTAAGCCTGATGTAGAGTTTGGTGCTACAGGAGAAGTGCCTGTAACAGTGATAGAAGAAGAAGAAGATGTAACATCAGAAGGACAGTTCTTTCCTATACAAACAGAAAGAAAACTAGAGGTTGGTAAAGAGTACTTCTTAAAACAACCTGTTAGAAAGCAAGACAATACACTTACATTAGCACCTAAGATTAAGGTGTTATCTCAAACACTTGGTGGTGAATATGAAGTACAGTTACCTAGAGGTGATGTGCGTTTCTTAACTCCTGAAGACTTTGCAACAATAGACTTAGCTGATGAAGGTGCAGAGTCACCAGAGTTGAAAGACATCATGGATGCTGCTATTGACAATGTATTATCTACTCCTGAGTTTGCAGGTGTTACACTTCCTGAGGGAGAGGATAAGCTAACATCTCTTAACTCTTTAGACAATGCACAATTAATTGATGCTGTTGAGACTGAGTTTAATAAGCTTTCAGAAACATATTTGAAAGAACAAGCTGATCTTCAAGCTAATAGAGAGAAGATGAATGCTGTAGCAGATAAGATTAAATCTGCACAAACTGATATTGCTGCTACATCTGGAATTGTCCCAACAGGCAACAATGATGAAGACTTAATGAATACACCTAGTCCTAAGGAGACTCCTAAGAAAGATGCAAGTATATTGTTTACCTCTTCTACATCTGCTTCTGTTGACTGGGAGAAAACATTAGCTCCTAACATTACACGTTACAATGAGTTTATAAACAAGGTAAAGACCTTTAAGAATAAGAAGAATATCAAAGCTATTGTTGTCACTCAGAAACAAGAAGCTGCATTAGGACTAGCAGGTCTTGGTGAACTATCTTTTAGAGAAGGTAACTTTGATACAGCCTTATTGAATGATCCTATTTATGGTTTCATTGGTCTTGTGTTTGTAGAAGATAAGAAAGGAGAAAGACAATTTGTAGATAAGAATGGCAATCCTATTGGTAAGGTGGGTGAGCAAGTGGAATTAAACAAGGTGGTGTTTACAGGTATGCCTGCTGCTAAACTAGACAATAGTAAAGGTGAACCTAGAAACAGAGCTGGTCAAGAAGAACAAGCTGCGTTAGAGTTAGCTGCATACGAAGTATATCGTAAAGACTTAAGAGAAGCTGCTGAAGAAGAGTATCCAATATTTAACTTCACTCCATCTAAAGGTATTGCTATTACAGATGATGTTAAAAAGTCTGTAGGTGGTGTTCTTATTCCTGAGAATCAGATTGCTACACAACAAGTCTTAACTGTTGTGACTAAAGGAGGTATTGACCATATAGATGGTATAACTTATAAATTTCCTAATGGCAGACCTGTATTCCAAAACCAAGACACATTAGAATATTTAAACAATTCTAACTTAACTAAAGACCAAGCAAGTGCAGTTTATAATGTACTCAAAGCTATGTCTAATGAAGCTAAGCAACAAATTGCTGCTAAGAAGCCAGTTAAGTTTAATGAGATATATAAAAGATTTTTACAAGGAGTTACATTCTATACCAATGCAGATGCTGTAGCAAATGGTGTAGGTGAAGGAAGTAGTAATCGTATTTACATAGAAGGATCTGTATTGCACATTGGAAGCAACACATATGACTTTGCTAATATAGAAAAGCAAGAGATTCCTATTATAAGTGATTTACAAGGAGTGTTCCATAATGTAAATAGCTTCACAGTTAACTTAGGACTAGGTGAACCTTTTATAGAATTCTATGTAGATAATAATAAATTACAACAAAGAAGCTGGAAGAACTATCAGTCTTATTTGTTAGCAAGTAAGAACCCTGATGGATCTGGACGTATAGCTCCTTTAACAACTACTGTGGCTAAACCTACAGAGGCTGTTCCTTACACACACAAACAAAAGTATATCATTCTAAATGGCTTAGAACTTCCTAAACAATCTGTAGTTAAACCTGCAGAAACTGGAGTGGAGACATATAAGTCTAATGTAGGTGATGTTACATATAAGGTTACAACAGATAGTAAAGGTGACTTCACTGTAGAGTTAGTTGGTGAGAATCCAAACATTCAGAAGATTGTAGACAACCCACAATTAATGGCTGTTGCTACACAACAACTTAAAGACCTAGGTAAGTATGATGAGTTAGACCAACCTATTGAGACTGCTGCTAAGTTTGCTGTTGAGTTCATTACAGCTAAGCTTGTTAAAGATAGAGTAGAAGTAGCTCCTGTTGAAGAGAAAGCTAAACAAGCAGAACAACCTAAGAACATTAATATTGGTGATGCTGAATATAGAAGAATAGGTAGAACAGATGTAGATAGAATAAGTGATGCTGAGCTTGCATTGTTTAAAGAATGGCACGCTCAGAATACTCCTAATATTCCTTACGAAGTGTTAGAGAATGTTATTAACATTAATAACACAGAGAAGGCATGGGGAGCATTTGAGAATGGTGTGGCTAAGTTCTTTAAAGGAGCTCAGAGAGGTACAGAATACCATGAGATATTTGAAGGTATCTGGAAAGGTTTCTTATCTCAAGGAGAGCAACAATCTATCCTTGATGAGTTCAAAGCTCAAACAGGTTCTTTCTTAGACAGAGAGTCTGGTAGAAGAATAGATTATGCAGATGCTACAGATCAACAAGCTAAAGAAAGAATAGCTGATGACTTTGCTGAGTTTAGACTTGGTAAGTTACCTGCTAGAAACCTTACAGAAAAAATCAAGAACTTCTTCAAAGCTATTATGGATTTCTTCAAATCATTTGTAAATAAACCTACATTGAAAGAAGACTTATTTAAAGCTATAAATACAGGTGAGTTTGCAGATAGAACACTTCCTGAAACTATTAAGAATGAAGCTGCTGAGTATAGAAAGATTGAAGGTATAAATGCTAAACAAACTAATGAGTTTGTACAAGACATTACAGCTAGAGTGTTTGGTGAGATATTTGCCAACAATAGCTCTTTGTTTAATATAGAAGATATTACAGCTTTTGATTTATTTAATAGAATCAGAGAAAAATATATACAGAACAATGTTATTGGTGACAACCCAGTAACACAAATCTCTGAGAATCAATACGCTAAGTTAGTTGAAAGAACTAAAGAGTTCTTGAAGACATACAGAATTGAGTTTGATGAAGATAGTAGAGTTACAGTTAATGATGATGGAGCTAATAGAAAGGACTATGCTGCTGAAGCGTTCACTGTTAATTTCAAGAAGTCTTCTCCATATGCTGTTAAGTTATTGATTGGTACTTTGATTAAGACAAAAGGTTTGAGTCGTGAAGCTGATACATCTAGTATTGGTGGACTTAAGTTATTACCTTTCAATCAAGCGTTTACAACTTTAATGAATAGACTTTCTAACACAAGAAGTATCCCTGAGTTTGTATCTAAGCTACATGAATTAGCTAAAGAAAACAGTGACTATATTAGATTGTTTGAACGTTTAGGTGGTAACCTAACCACTGGTAAGATTGACTTTAATTCTTACAAACCTCATGACATTAGATTGTTTACTAACTTCTATCAGGTGTTTACAAAACAAAGACCTGATGCGTTAGCTATGTTCATGGATGGTAATAATGTATACACTGCTCCTGCTAATCAAGCTTCTGCTATTGCTGCAACAAGATCTGAGTGGATAGAGAACATGAAGACTAAGGCTGAACAGCCTGGTTCTATCATTAGCTTTAATGGAAAAGTATATAAAGTTAAGAAAGAGGATTATAATATTAAGCTTCCACAAAATAAGATAGAGTTCTTAGCACAGTTAGGTATAGAGTTTCCAATGGCTGTGTACAATAAAGTTAAGAACAAGAAAGCTTTTGGTGATGCTGTAACTGGTATTAAGATAGGTCTTAGTAAGACAGATGAGTTGATGAGCTTTGGTGGTAGAAAGCTTGGTATTCGTACACAGTTAAATGAGCTGGCTAAGTTATATACAGTGGCTGCTTCTCCTGCAGAAGACAGCACATACTTTGGTGTAGATGGTAATAGAATACAATCTGACACAGATGCAAACTATCCTTCTTTGTTAGAATACGTATTTAACTCTTCTGACACGTTAAAAGAATTGAAGCAGAACATGCCTCAGTTAAATGATGTATTCTCTACAAACAGCCAAGTGTTAAAACTAGGTGGTAACTTCTTTGATGAAGAAGGTAATAGAATTGCTGAGATTAAGTTACAATACATACAGGGAGTTAAGGATGTTGTAGACAATGAAGGAAAGACAACATCTTCTCTAAGCATAGGTGATAGGTACATTACAGAAATGAACCAAAACCTAGATGGTAGATATTATGTACTAATCCCTGCAGATAGTTCTAGAGAGTGGATGATGAACTTAGGTAATACAATTGCCTATACAGATGTAGCTGCTGGTAATGCAGATAAGCTATTCACTGATACATTCTTAGGATATTTAAAGGATGAGATTAAGTTAGCTCAAGATAGCACTAACAGAACTAAGCTTAGAAATGTAGGAGATAAAGCTACAGAGCTTAGATTCTTAAAGGATATGCTTCCTGCTAACTTGTTAAAGAAGATAAATACTCTTATTGAGAAGAGAGCATCAGAAGCAGAGATTAATGATTTCATTGCTAAGAATCGTGAGGATAAAGAGGAACAACCAGGTTTAGATTCAAGCATTCTAAAATCATTAAATGACACTGTTACCAAGACTAGACAAAACTTAGTGGAAACACAAAAGGTTATTGCTAGTAAACAAGCAGGTAGTTTCTTAATGCCTGAGCTAGAGAATAGATTCACTGAAAAGGCTGGTTTAAATAAGTTAGCTTTGGAAGATCAAGATGTTAATAATGTTATAAAGTTTGCTAATGCTAACTACATGATTAACAACGTGGAGTTCCATAAGATATTGTTTGGTGATCCATATCAGTTTAAGATTGAAGGCAATAAGTTAGATGAGACTAAGCGTATTAAGTCTTTCTTATCTCCAAGAAGAATCACTGTAAACTCTGATGAGTTTAATAACTTATTCAATAGTGAATACAACACAGTGGCTGGTGTTCAATTAACATCAGAAGACTATGGATATCATGAGCATAAAAACTTTGCTAAGACATTCACAGCTGCTGATGTAGAAGTGACAGACAGTTTTTATCCTAAGACAAATGAAGCAGATGCTGCTTCTTGGATTATGGATGGTGCATTTAAAGAAGTAAAATTAAAGAATGGTCAATGGTCTGATGAAGCTGAAGATTGGCATCAATGGCAAATGGCTTACACAAGACAAAATGTTCCTGGCTACAAATATAGAAGCGAAGCTCTTCGTAAACATGATGAAGCATTAATAGAACAATCTGAGCCTAAGAATTTTATAGAGGAATTAAAACCTATTGTATCTGGTAATAAGTTTGGTAAAGCAAACTTTGACCTTGTATTAGATAAGTTCTCTCAAATGCCTTTATATTATAAGGCTATCAAAGGAACTAATTTAGGTAAGCTTTATGAGAAGATGTTCAAAGAAGGTTATGACTATGCTGTTGTAGTTTCTGGTAGAAAGGTGGGAGCTGAGAAGTTACACAAATTATATAATGCAGATGGTAGCTTTAATGAAGAAGCATTTAACAATACAATCAATGTTGGCTGGGATGCTTATGGTATTCAAGTAGAGAATAGCTATGATAAAGATAGCAAACAAACTCTTGGTTCTCAGTTAACTAAGCTTGCCACTGTTGACTTATACAGTGATGGTAAAGCTAATAATGAAGATGCTAGAAAGGCAGTAGAGAAGAACACTGAGGTGTTAAAAGAGATGTTACTTAATGGATATCAAGAGTTATTAAGAAAGCTTGGTATTGAAGATTTAGGTGACAACTTTGTTGTTAAAGATAAGACTGTTGTAGCTGATACATTAAGACAGGAGATGCTTAAGAGAGAAATGTCTGAGAATGGTATTGATAGTATATCTATTGATCCAGAAATTGGAGAGTTTTATATTCCATTCGAAGCATCTACAAACTACATTCAAATCAAGAACATCTTGTATTCAATTGTAGACAAGTCTATTGTATCTCCTAAGGTAAATGGTTTCCCTGCTGTACAGGTTCCTGTAACAATGTGGGAGAAAGCTGGTGAGTCTAGAGGAGAAGGATTAAAGAAGTCTGCTCTTAAGTTTTATACAAGAGAAGATCCATACATGGAGGTATATCTTCCTGCATGGTTTAAGAAACAATTACCTCAAGGTAAAACTGATGAAGAGTTAATTGAGTTATTGAAAGATTCAGAGATATTAAAAGGTATAGGATTTCGTATTCCAACACAGGGATTAAACTCTGCAGAGGTATTTAGAATAAAAGGTTTCTTACCTGAGTTTATGGGTAAGACAATTGTAGTTCCTTCTGAAATCACTACAAAGGCTGGATCTGACTTTGACATAGATAAATTAAATCTATACTTAAAGAATATATACGTAACTCCTTCTGGAGAAATCAAGTCTGTACCATTCTTTGGATATGGAGATCAAGCAAAGGAAGCCATCAAGAAATTCATCTTTGAGGAAGATATCAAAGCAATGTTAGATATAAATAGTGAGATATCTGGAAGTAGAATTGATGACTATGGTACATTAGCTGATAAGCTATACAAACAATCTCTTGAGAATGAATACTTTAGATCTCTTGAAACATTATTAACTCTACCAGATAACTTTGATAGACTTACTTCTCCTAATACAGATACAACTCTTAAAGAGATTGCTGATAGTTTAGATACATTAAGAGGAGAGAATGAAGGTGATATCAAGAATAGATTGTTGGATAGGAACTACATGACTAATCAAAGACATGCATTCTTGACTGGTAAGAGATGGATTGGTATTGCTGCTGTAAACATTACAGGTAATTCTCTTGCACAAAAGACAGATGTATTTGTAGAGAATCCACAAACAGAAATGGCTTTAGAACATAATAAATTTGTAGATGGTGGCTTTGAACATATATCTCTTTCTGGTATGTTAGACCAGGCTGGTAAGTATATCTCTGATAAGTTATCAATGTATGCGAATGCTTTCGTAGATATTGCTAAAGACCCATACATCATGAAGATTATCTACAGCAATAGAGTTGTAGGTACATTTATGTTGTTAGAGCGTGCAGGTGTTCCTATGAAGACAGTGGCTATGTTTATGAACCAGCCTATTATAAGAGAACACATTAAGAACCTAGATGCTAATGGTGCTCCTAGATATGCAATAAGTAATGCTAATTATATTAAAGAAGCTGGAATAAACTTCCCTGCAAGTACAAAAGCTATCCAAGCAGCTACAGTTGCTGAAGGTAACTTTGAAGATAACATATCTTCTTATGCTAAGGATACAATGAATGAAACTAAGAATGCTGAACAACACAAGATACTGAATGAGTTCTTATCTTATGTTGCCCTAGCTGATGAGAACTTTAATTTCACACAGGCTATCAATTATGATACCAGTACATTTAGAAATGCAGATGACTTCTATAGAAAAGAAATGATGACTGATCGTGCACAAAATAAAGGAGCTATTAGCTCTCCACAGAAAGTGTTAGACAGTTCTTTCTTAGGTACAGAAAAGACTGTGTTAGATCAATCTAATTCAGCACTAGTTGCCATTCTTAAGTTCAACCAACCTGAATTCAGAGGGGTGCTTGAGAATACTATTCAACAATATGCTGAGAAGTTTTACATGGCTAAGGATACATTTAATAGAGTGGCTGAGAAAGCAACAGCAAGCTTACTTGATTATATTATTCAAACAGGTAGAAAGAACGCATTGAATATCAGTGAGTTATCTTTTGGTCCAGAGTCTGTAGCAGTGAAGTTAGAAGAAGATAAACAAAAATATCCTAATGTACAAATACTACAAGACTTAGTTGTAGTATCTGCAGAAAGACCAAATAGCCCTAAGACTATTAAGCTTAAAGCTAATACTAAAGAAGCTTATGACGAGAACATGTATATTGGTATGATGAGAGAGTTGAGAGACAATCCAAATACTAACCAACTATTCAAAGATCTTATCAAAGTAGCTATTATACAAGGTACATATCAATCTGCTGTATCTATTAAGAACATTGTTCCTATTGAAGACTATTCTACAGAGGTGAAGAATATTGTAAACACAGCTGTGGTAGATACGAACGTTCAAGAGTTTGCTAATAACAATTGGTTCCAAAGAAACAATTGGAAGAATCCAGATATCACTCCTGCTATTGCTCCTTATATTGATGAAGAGTCTATAACAGAACTTGGTGAGTTTAAGAATGAAATAGTTTCTCAATACAAGTTTACAGGCTTTGTAGAAATCCCAGAGGTTGGTATAGGTGAGAATGATAAACTTGTACTATCTGTAGGTGAAAGATCTAAAGCTGCTGGCTATGATATGATTACAATTCCACGTATCATCACCACTAAGTATGGTGAGATGATTGACTTCATGACTGGTAAGACTATTACAAGAGCAGGATATGCAGAATTAAAAGCTAAGGGTGATCCTATAATTGGACAAATGTTTGGTTATCAGAAGGTTAAGTTTATAAGTGGTGAAGCGTTGAGAACATATAAAGGAAAGTTTGTATTCAAGATGGTAAACTTATATGGTGATGGACAATTTATTTCTGAATACTATAAGTTTAATAAACCTTCTGAGTTAGATAATAACACAGGTAAGGTGAACAATGAGATTCCTAATTCAGAGATTATAAAATACTTTACAGGTATTGTTGAAAATGAAGTAAATTCACAGCCTGAAACAGAAACAGATCTAAGTACTAAAGACTTTAAATGTAAATTCTAATGAGTTGTCAAACAGGTATAAAAACTGCAGTTGAGAAATATGTACAGAACAAGCCTTACTTAAGATTTGATGGTAAGGATTTTATAGAAGTTAGAACATCTCCTAAGGAGAAAGTTAATTCTAACAACTTCTATGGAGTATCTCGTTCTGTAGCAGACACTCTTAACAAAGCAATCAATTCTGAAATTGCTCTAGGAAAGGTATTCTATCCTAAACAATATTCAGATAAGGTGGGAGTAATTATTGCTCCTACAGTTAAGCAGTTGGATGCATTAAATGCAAAAGATGCAACTGAGCTTGAACAAGCTTTGGCTGAATTAGATCTTGAAATACCTGAGGCAAACAGATTAGATCTTGAGAATGACACCACATTTGGTGTTAACTCTGATGGAGATAGCACAGTGTTATTACAAACAGGAGAGATACCTGCTTCTAAAGCAGCTCCTCAAACTGTAAGTCTTGTTAAAGATTTGTTAAATAGAATAGGTGTAGATATTAAAACACTACAAGCTATAGAAGTGGATGGTGTTAAGCAAGACGTAAATGGTGTTGCAAACATTGTACAGAAACTTGTACAAGTGGTAGAAGGTAAAGAGAATGTAGCCCTTACAGAAGAAGCTATGCACTTTGTTGTAGAAATATTAGAGCAAAAGAATCCTCAGTTATTTAATAGATTACTAGGAGAAATCAATGGATACAAAATGTATTCTGATGTCCTAGCTACATATGGTAAGTACAAACAATATCAAACTGCTGATGGCAAACCTAACATCAGAAAGTTAAAGGTGGAGGCTATTGGTAAAATATTAGCTGAGACAATCATTAAAAAGAATGAAGGTTCTACAGAGAAGCCTGAGCTATTAGCTAAGGTGGAAGATTGGTGGAATACAATAGTTGATTTTATAAAAGGATTATTTGTTAAGTCTGGATTTGACCAAGCAGCAATGATGGTTTTATCTGGTGAAGAGATTGGTACTGCTGATGATATTAGAAATAAAGAAAACATATTCTTCCAACAAAACATTAATAATCAACAACTTATAATTGATAAGTTAAGATTGACTAGTGATCAGATTACAAAAGATGACACTGGCTATTTAATTAATGGCAATAGAATTAAAAGAAGAGTTACTGACTTTGTTAAAGATTGGTACAGCACAAGATTTGCTAACAAAGACTTGACTAAGTCTGAGTATGACCAAGCTGTAGATGATATTAAGAAAGAAAAAGGTACAGCAGGACATGCTGATATTGAGCACATGCTTAAGAACTATTTCTTAAATGAAGATGGTACATTAATACCTGAGAACGAAAGACCTGATGATAATGGATATGTGTCTCAGTTGAATCCTAAGAACAAGGACATGTATAATATTCTTAAAAGAAACATGGCAGCTCGTTTGGAAACATTCCCTACTAACACAAAGTTTCTTGCTGAGATGGTTGTATATGATGCAAAACGTGATGTAGCAGGTACTATAGACTTTATTGCTGTAACTCCTGAAGGAAAGGTAAGCATCTTAGACTGGAAGTTTATGGATCTTAATATTCAAAGATATAAAGATGTTCCTTGGTATAAGGTTAGTGGTTGGAGACAACAAATGAAACAATACAAGTCTATTGTAGAAAAGGGATATGGTGTTAAGCCAGAAGACTTTGAACAAACAAGAATGATTCCTATCAGAGCAATATATTCTGGAGCTATTCCTAAGGAAGGTGTGCTACCACAATTAACAGGTGTTCAAATAGGAGATGTAGATTTAAAGAAAGAAGAACTAGCATACTTACTACCTGTAGGACTAGAAACTGAGAAGACTAGTAGTAAGAAACTAGATACATTGATTGAGAAGCTTAATAAGATATATGATACTATATCATCTAAGAAAGCTACTCCTGAAGAGAAAAGAAGCAAAGCTGAGTTATTGAATTCATTGTATGAGGCTATCAGACAATTACAAATAAGAGAAAATGTTGAACCTCTTGTTAGACAGGCTAAGTTATTAAACGCTGATGTTCAAAGAGTTATAGATACATATAACAATGAGTGGAAAGGCAAAGATGCTGGATCATTTACAGACAAACAAAAGAGTGAACTATCTGATAAGATCCTATCTTATGAAACCTCTTTAATGGTTTATACATCTTTGGCAACAGATTTAAAGAGTGTGTTTAAAAAAGATATGTCTGAGAAGGATCAAGATTTATGGCAAGATATTAGAGACACTGCAGAAAGTGCAAATGAATTAGAAGCAGATCTTGAAGAAGTTAGAAAAAACTTTGCTGAGAATATTATTGCTAAGGATGCAAATGTTATGGATTATTTAAAACCTGAAAAGGTTGTTAAAGGATTTAGTAAGTTATTTAACTCTACGTCTATCATTCAACTTAAGGCTGCTGAGATTCTTTATAAGATGGCTAACAGAGCATTTGGTCTTGCATCTATTGAAACTTCAGAACAAGGTAACATCTTATTAAATATTAAAGAAAAGTATGATAAGTGGGCTAAGTCTAAAGGACTTACAAACAAAAACTACTTTGATATTATCAAGAAGAAAGGTAAGAATGAACTAATAGATGAATATAATTCTGAGTTCTACAAGACATTAAAGAGTAAGATTGCTGAGAAAGATACGCAATGGGTTAGAGATAATATTGATGTGTCTGCTTACAATGAATTCTTAAAAGAACAGAAGGAAAAAGAACTTAGTAGAATAGAAGATAAGACTAGGTTTGGTGATGAAGAAACAATTAAGAAAGATAAGAAGAGAGAGATAGCTGAGACTAATGCTTTGTATAATACAACAACAACTGATTCTCCTGGTTGGTTATTGTACGACCTTACTAAGAAGTTTCCTAAGAAAGAAAGATGGCAGTCTGAAGAATGGAAAGAACTTAATAAAACAGAGAACAAACCTGCTAAGGAATTCTTTGATTATATTAGAGACAGGAATCAATACTTAGATCAGATTGGTTATATAAACAAAGCTGATGCTAGAGTGTTTTTACCTTTCATAAGAAAGAGTCTTACAGAGAAAATTGTAATGGGTGGTAACTTTAAATTGGGAGAATCTTTACTAAGAAACATTACTATTACAGAAGGTGATGTGGGATATGGTGAGATAGATCCTATCACCAAAGAACCTGTATACACAATTCCTAAATACTTTACTAGAGAAACTGTAGAAGAAGCAAGTGAAGACTTGTTTAGAAACATGACTCTATTAAATGGTATGGCTATTCGTTATGAATATCTAAGCAATATTGAGAATCAGTTAAACTTAATTGTAAAGACTGAAGGAAACAAAGAAGCTATCAAGACGTCCTATTTTGGTAAAACAAAATATAGACCTGATGGTACACTTGAAACTACATCAGACAACTCTGACAACACTAAGCTTGTAAGAGACATGATGGCAGCTATTGTGTATAATCAAAAGTATGTAGAGAGTGAAAACTTTGACCAACTATTAGGAGGTATAAGTAACTTTGGTAAGAGAGCAAATAAGGTATTAGGTAGAAAGGTATTTACAGAAGACTATGATGATGCTCAAATATCTTTGAATAAAACTATTACACAGTTAAATAGTGTATTCCAAATGAAGACGTTAGGATTGAATCCTATCTCAGCATTATCAAACTTCTTGGGGGGTAGCTTCCAGAGTTATATTAATGCTGGTAAGTTCTTCACAAAGGCAGATTTTGTACGTAATGAGTTTATGATGGCTCAGAAGATGAATGGAATAGACTCTAAGAAATACATTGGAGCCCTACAATATTTCCAACCACTTACAGAAAATTATAACACAATCCTTGCCAAGGAGTTATCTCTTAGCAAATTTAGTCAAGAGGGAGTTCAAGACTTCTTAATGATTTTGATGAGAACTGGAGATCAATATGTACAATCTATTAACTTCTTTAGCTATCTAGAGAACTCTATTGTAGAGGATGGCAAGGTATTTAATGTAAGAGAATATTTAAAGAAGCAACCTGATTTTGAGAAACTATATACAGGTACTGCTGAAGAAAGAAAAGAATTACAAGGTAAGTTTGACACAGAGGTTAAAAGACTACTTGATGAGAAAGGATTTATGAAGTTGGCTAAGGTAGAAGGAAATGAACTTGTGGTAGAAGGATTAGAAAGAAAGTCTGATAGCGTGATTGAACTTAGAAGAAAAGTACAGGCTATCACTAAAGATGCATTAGGTAACCTATCTGAGGATGACCTTAGAAAGATTAACTTAAATATATATGGTAAGTCATTCATGGTATTCAAGAACTGGATACCAAGACTTGTAGATGTAAGATTTGGTAACCTAAAATATAACTCAGCTACAGAAGCTTATGAGTGGGGTAGAACTAGAAACATGTTTAGACTTCTAACTCAAGACTTTATGGGTTCTGTTGATAGCTTAATCAGTTCTATAAAAGGAGATGATCAAAAGTTTGTCGATCAAATAAAGAGACTTTATGAATCAAAAAGATCTGACTATGAAAAGGATACAGGTAAAGAACTAAGGATGACAGAGGGTGAGTTTGTAGAATTGGTTAGTAGTAACATACGTAATCAAATGACAGACTTCATGTTCTATCTTGCATTATCCACATTAATCATAGGAGCTAAAGCTGCACAACCAGGAGATGATGATGATAAAGCCACAAAGAACAGATATAAGTATTTGCTAAGAGTAATGGATAAGGTGAGAGATGAGGTTGCTTATTTCTACAATCCAACATCCTTCCTAAGCTTAACTACATCAGGTATCTTCCCAGCAATTGGTTACTTAGAGAACTTCCAGAAACTATTTTTAAACTTTGGTAAGGAAATGTATGCTCTAGGTGTGGGAGATGAAGAGCTGGCAAAGAAAAACCAAGTGGTTAAATACTTATTAAAAGGATTCCCTATAGCTTCACAGGTTGATGCTATGTTACTTATGTTCTATCCAGATGTAGCTAAAGATCTTGGAATGAAGGCACAATCTGAAGCTAAACCATTTGGTAAATAAACAGTATAGTTATTGCTATATTATGTAGGAATAATTTTCCTAACTCATTGAAAATAAATTAAATTCACTATTTTTGCTATAATTAGTGCACATTCTATAAACTTTGTGCACTTCTTTGTATATCAATAGATTACACATAACACATTATTACTATGAACGTTACTTGCTCTGCAACCCCATGTCCAGTTATATTAGATTCGACCTGCGTATTCTACGAAGGCCCTAACTTAATATGCTCTGGTGTTAATACCAATGATAATTTACAAACCATTATTGAGAAACTTGATGCTGCTGTATGTGGTGCAGGTTTGTTTGGTTCTTCTGGTACATCTGGTGCTAGTGGAACTTCAGGATCTAGTGGCTCTAGTGGTTCTTCTGGAACAGCTGGCACATCAGGTGCTAGTGGAACAAGTGGATCTAGTGGTAGGTCTGGTACTAGTGGCACATCAGGAAGCTCTGGTTCTAGTGGTGTAAAGGGTACAAGTGGAACTTCTGGTTCTACAGGAACAAGTGGTTCTGCAGGTACATCAGGCTCTAGTGGTCTTACAGGTACAGCTGGTACAGCTGCTTCTAGTGGCTCTAGTGGATCTAGTGGTCTTTCAGGAGATAGATATAGAACAACATCAACTAGTTCTTTTACATTAGGTAATAGTGGAAGTATGACTGTAGGAACAGGACTTGCATACACTCCTGTACAGTCTATCATCATTACATATAACGTTAATAACTTCCAAGAATGTGAAGTGGTAAGTTATGATAGTGTTACAGGATTGTTAGTATTTGCTGCTCCTACACGCACTGTAGGATCTGGAACATATAGCTCTTGGGTTATTAATCTAGATGGTGCAAGTGGTGGTGATGGTAGCTCAGGTACTTCAGGAAGTTCTGGAACCAATGGTTCAAGTGGTACTAGTGGGTCATCTGGAACAAGTGGTTCTAGTGGAACTAATGGTACTAATGGATCAAGTGGTACGTCTGGCACATCTGGCTCTAGTGGAACAGCAGGTACAAGCGGATCAGCTGGTACAAGTGCGTCTAGTGGTACTGCTGGTACAACTGGAACTGATGGTTCAAGTGGAACAGCTGGTACAACAGGTACTAGTGGTGGAACAGGGTCATCTGGTACATCTGGTGCTACAGCAATAGGAACATTAGAAGTATACACTATTGTAATTAATACTAGTAATGGATTGTTATCTACTGTAGCTAGTGCTACAGATCCTAATGGAGCTAATTTGATTGGTGCTCCAGGATGGGCATTCACTGTTACTTCTGCAACAATATTTGATATCACACAACCATTAGGAAATGTTATTGTGGGTGCTTACACAAGTGGTGTAAATAACACTGTAGTGCTTACAAGAACTTTTGTAGGAAATACCACAGGTAACTATTCAATGTTCCAAAATAGCACATATACAGGAATGACTTTCTACAGTTTGAATCCTACAAATGCAGGATATAGTTCAACAGGTAGTTCCACACTGACTCTTTATTTCTTAGCAAAAGTTTAAAATGAAACATGGCGAGTTTAATAACCCCACCAATTTGTATTCCTGCAAGTATCAACTTTGGGTCTACAAGCATAACTTCTACATATAGTAATGCACTATCCCCTTGGGATGGCTCTCCATTTGTTTTTACTTGTACCTTTACAGTACTACCCCAAGAAACAAGTTCTTACGACACTACACCACAACTTCTATATGATGCTAGTAATCTAGTAGAGGGAATGTGGTTTGGTCTTCCTAGTGGCTATGCTTATAGAATTCAATCTATAACAAGTGTAGGTCCATCAGGAACCTCATGTCAGGTAGTCATTGAAGATGTTGATCTTTATAATCTTGTTACAGATAACTCAGGAATGGGTAACAACTTTCCTATTGAGGGATTTACAGGACTTTTCTTTAATATAGGCTTAGATGGTCTTCCCATCATCACTCCAACAGAACAAATCAGATCTCAAATAGGAGATTTAACCAACTGGTTTACTGACATCACTAATAGGTTTCGCTTCAGAAACTATCTTACAGATTTCTTTTATCTAGACATTAATTCAACCATCTACTCTTCATTTAATGAAGGAGATTTTGTTAAGATAAATTCAAGTGGAGAGTTTGTCCAAGTGACAGGCACCACAGAAAATGACCTAATGAGTATAGCTGGTATAGTGACATCTGTCAATACACCAGAAGGGGGTAATTTAAGAGTTAGACCATTAGGTAGAATAGTGAATGGTCTTAACATCACTATTGGTAGTGTTGGAGATATATTATATTTCGATCCAGCAGCACCTGGAAGCTTAACAGACATACAACCTTTAACAGGGATACTTCCTGTATACATAAAAATTAGCTCCTCTGTAGCCCTACTTAAAAGCTCAGCAGGGGCTAGTGGCTCTAGTGGAACTTCTGGCTCATCTGGAACTGCTGGTTCTTCAGGAACTAGTGGCACCTCTGCATCAAGTGGAACATCAGGAGATGCTGGAACATCTGGCTCTTCTGGAACATCTGGTGGATCAGGTACAAGTGGGTCAAGTGGAACCTCAGCCTCTAGTGGATCTAGTGGGTCAAGTGGCTCTTCAGGTACATCAGCTTCTTCAGGAACTTCAGGTTCAAGTGGAACTTCTGCATCTAGTGGAACTTCAGCAACTAGTGGGTCAAGTGCAACTAGTGGAACTAGTGGAACTGATGGCAGCTCTGGTACTTCTGGTACAACAGGTACAGATGGTTCTAGTGGAACAGCTGGAACTAGTGCAAGCTCAGGAACATCTGCAACAAGTGGCTCAAGTGGTACATCTGCTACTAGTGGAAGTTCAGGCACAAGTGGTACAGATGGCTCTAATGGTTCTAGTGGTAGTAGTGGTACATCTGGAACAGTTGGTACATCAGGTACATCTGGTTCAAGTGCAACCTCTGGGTCAAGTGGAACTTCAGCTACAGCTGGAACATCAGGAACTAGTGGTAGTTCTGGTACCAGTGGAAGTGGTGGAACATCTGCATCTTCTGGAACTAGTGGTACATCAGGAAGTTCTGGTACATCTGCAACAGCAGGTAGTTCTGGTGTAAGTGGTGTATCTGGTGGTTTAATATATTGGATGAACCAATCTATTAATACAAACATTGCTTTTGGTTCTCCTACATATAAACAATTATCACCTAATCCTTCTGGAGCTGTACAACAAAGTGTTACAACAACAGTTGCTAGTAATGCAACTGCAACATTAACTACATTTGCTACAGATAGTAATGTTCCTAATTTAACACAATTACCTGCTGGTAACTGGAGTTTTACAGGACATTTCTTAGCTAATACAAATAATACAAATTTTGATGTTTATTATGAACTTTGGAAATATACAATAGGTGGTGTTTCTACATTATTAGGTACAACTAATGTTGTATCAGTAATATTAGATGGTACTTTAATTCAGCAAGTATATGCTGATGTATTTATAGCAGCACAATCTTTAAATAATACAGATAGGCTTTATGTAAATGTTATTGCAATAAATACAACTAACCAATCACACAATATTATATTCTATACAGAAGGATCTTCTTTCTATTCATATGTACAAACTACATTCAATCCTCCTTCAGGTACTTCTGGTACTAGTGGAACCAATGGTTCCTCTGGAACAGCAGGTAGCTCAGGGACATCTGGAAGTAGTGGTACATCAGCTAGTTCTGGTTCCTCAGCAACTAGTGGTACATCTGCAACATCTGGTTCTTCAGCTACAAGTGGTAGTTCAGGATCTGCAGGTACAAGTGGTACTTCAGCAACCAGTGGTTCAAGTGGATCTTCTGGTTCAAGTGGATCAAGTGGATCAAGTGGTACAAGTGCATCTAGTGGATCAAGTGGAACATCAGCTAGTAGTGGTACAAGTGCTACTTCTGGATCTAGTGCAACAAGTGGAACATCTGGTTCTAATGGTACATCAGCTACAGCTGGAACTTCAGCAAGTAGTGGTTCATCAGGATCTAGTGGAACATCTGGATCTAGTGGAACATCAGCCACTGCAGGTACGTCAGGTACAGCAGGTAGTAATGGTTCATCAGGAACTTCTGCTACAGCAGGTACATCTGGATCAAGTGGTACCAGTGCAACAAGTGGTTCTAGTGGAGCAACAGGAACATCTGGTTCTTCAGGAACAGCAGGTGGAACAGGAACTGCAGGATCATCAGGTACAAGTGGAACAAGTGGATCTTCAGGGTCTTCTGGTTCTTCTGGATTTGCAAGCTCTTCAGCAAGAAGTGTTGAAGTTTTCACTGCTACAGCAAGTCAAACAACATTCACTGTTACAGGTGGTTATACTGTTGGACTAGTAGATGTGTTTGTGAATGGTGTTAAATTTGTTAATGGTGTAGATTATACAGCAACTAATGGTACTACAGTGGTTATGACAACTGCTTTGGCTGCAGGTAATATTGTTGAGATTGATAACTACCTCACTGCATTCTTACCAACCAACGCATTAAGAACAATAACTACCTTCACAGCAACTGCTGCTCAGACAACATTTACTGTAACTTATACTCAAGGATTAATAGATGTATTTTATAATGGTTCTAATCTTGCTCAAAGTGAATATACTGCAACCAATGGTACAACAGTAGTCTTAGCAACAGCTTGTCAATTAAATGATATAGTAGTAGTTTATGCTTATTCTTATGCAGTGGGAGCTTATAGTGGTATTGGTGGTTCTGGTACAATTAATACAATACCAAAGTTCACAGCATCAAGTACAATAGGAGATAGTGCAATTACAGATAATGGTACTACTGTTACTTTAGTATCTAGAGCATTGGCAGGTACAAGTGCAAGTTTTTCAAGTACTGCAACTGCAACTGCGTTTATTCCAAGTGGTGCAACAATACCGACTAATGGTATGTATTTAAGTGCTGCAAATACTTTAAATTTTGCAACAAATAGTATAAATCAACTTTCTATAGCTTCAACTGGTTTAGCTTCGTTTAATTACAATACATCTGGAACTGCTTTAAAAATTACAACATCTTATGCAAGTGGTAGAGTAGCTAACTTTGGATTTGGAGATGGTAGTGTATTACCAACTGCTTCATTTTATATAGGTAATCAAACTGGTGTAGGCGTGTATATAGGAGATGAAACATCAGCAACTAAAGGATTATATGTAACATCAAATGGAAATGCTGGTTTAGGAACTACTACACCTACAAGTGGTTCAAGTTTTAATAAATTTTTAGAAATAAATGGTGGTTCTGTTAATTCAGCATTATGCTTATCTGGTTTAAGTACGGCTGGACAAGCTACTATTGGTTATGATAGTGGTAATTTATATATTGAAGCACTTGGTAATCCAACAGGAACAAATAATAATATATTATTTAGTACAACAAGTGTAAATAGCAGTTTTACAAGAGTAGAAAGAATGCGTATTGTAGCTGGAGGTAATGTATTAATAGGAAGTACATCAGACCAAGGAAACTGGAAAGCACAAGTAACTGGTAATTTATTTGTAAGAGGTAGTGATTCAGCGACTACTAGTGATTGTATATATATGGATAATAGTACTGGTAATGTTTTATTTAGAGTTAGAAATGATGGGGGAATTTGTACTGGAACTACAACGAATTCACCTTACAATTTAACAATAGGTACTGCTGCAAACTGTTATATTAATAGTAACGGATTTTTATATCGTTCAACGTCATCATTAAAATATAAAACTGATGTAAAAGATTATATTAAAGGATTGAACGAAGTATTACAATTAAGACCTGTATTTTACAAAGGTATAGGTCAAAGTGATGGGGATAAACAATATGCAGGTTTAATAGCAGAAGAAGTACACGAATTAGGCTTAACTGAATTTGTACAATATGCAGAAGATGGTAGTCCTGATGCTTTAAGTTATGCAAATATGGTAGCATTATTAACCAAAGCAATACAAGAACAACAAGCTCAAATAGAAGAACTTAAAAAAATTGTAGCTACAAAATAAATATAAAACACGATGAGTTTAAACACAATTTTGGCTACTGCGCCACTGACCACTACTAATTATATTCTCAAAGCAACAGGTACAACCATAGGCAATAGCTTAATATTTGATAATGGAACTAATGTTGGAATAGGTAATACTAATACCTCTTATACATTAGATGTTAGTGGTACATTAAGGAATACAACATCAGCTTATTTTGCTACTACAAGTGGTAATGTAGGTATAGGGAGAACTGACCCAACAAGATTATTAGATGTTTCAGCATTAGGTACTGCTTATATAAGAGCAAGTGATAGAACAAATTCTGTTAATGTTGATATATATGCTGCAAGTTCAGGAGGAGGTATTGGTACACAAACTAATCACGACTTTATCTTGCAAACTAATAATACCGAAAGAATGCGTATTAGGTCTGATGGTTCTATATTATTTTCAACTACTGCATCTATTACAACTGATAATAATAACATAACTCCTTATTCTGGTAATGGTTATTTTTATATAATGGGTGGTTCAACTGGATTAGCATTAACAGGTTCTGGTAATAGAAATAATGGTATATACATTAATTCAACTAATAATGAAATGTATTTCCAAATTAATAACCTAGGTACTAGAATGATGCTTACAAGTGGTGGTAATTTATTAATAGGAACCACCACTGATAGTTCATATAAATTAGCAGTTGCAAGTGGAATACAATACTTAGGTGCAGGATTTCAAATTACTGGTACCTTTGGACAAACTGACAGACAATGTGCAACAGCGTTTGCTGACTTTAGTGGTACAACATGTACTTTTGATTTAGCATCTCTTTTCCCAAGAACAACTTTCCTTAATAGAGGATTAAGTGTTACAATGCAATTAGTGGCATTACCCACTTATACAATAGTTAGTAGTGGTTTTGTAGTATTAGCTAGAACAGGTAATTCAAATGTATGGAGTAATACTATATTAGCAAATATAAACATTAATGGTGCTGCTATTAATTCAGTGACTGCAAATGGCACAGTGATTACAGTAAATTATAGTACATACATTTTTGGTACTGCATATATTAACTTAGCCACCATAGGATAATAAATAAATAATTATGGGATATACACAAAAATTAGGTCTATTAGCTCAAAGCGTCTTCCAAGACTCTTCTCTTAACGTAGGAATAGGAGGAGCACCTAGTGGTACATATAAATTTGAAGTAACTGGTACATTAAGAAATACAACATCAGCTTATTTTGCTACAAGTAGTGGGAATGTAGGTATAGGTACAACTAGTGCTGATAGTAAATTAGATATTGGAACAGCTTCTCCAAGAATAAGATTTTGGAACGGAGGTGTAGCAACAACTAATCTTAGATTAGGTGGTATATATGCATCTAACGCTTATGCTAGTTCAACTGCAGCATCTTCTTCTAGTATTGACCTTTATACTAGTCCAGATGCTTGGTATCAAGGAATGATTACATTTTCAACTAATGGTAGTGACTCAACTAATTCAAATGCTACTGAAAGAATGCGTATTACAAGTGAGGGTAATATATTAATAGGTGGTACTACTACTAATACTTATAGTAATAAAGTATTGGTTGAATTTGCTACTGCTAATTTATTATCACTATCTAGAACATCAATTAGAGAATATGGATTACAAATATCATCAGGTGGTACATTTACAATAAGAGATTATACTGGAGCTGGTGATAGATTAACTATTACAAGTGGTGGTAAAGTAGGAATTTCAACTTCAGTAGCAGCTGATGTATTATTGAATGTTGTCAATTCAAGTTCAACTGGTTATGGAATGAATATTTCAGCTGGTTCAAGTAGTTCACAATATGCTTTAAGAGTTGAAAGTTATAATGGAGGCACTGAATTTCTTAGAGTAAGAGGAGATGGTCTTATAGGTATAGGAATAAGTAGTCCTAGTGGTTTATTATCTTTAAAAGCAGAACCTACCAATACACCTACTCTTGTATTTCAAAACTCATTGGGTGGCCCAAATTCAGCAATATCAAACTTTACAAGTGCAGCCCAAACATTTACTATTATAGGAACTAACTTTTATGTAAATTCATCAGCAAACGGAGTTAGATTTAATACTAGTTATGCAGGCTGTGGTATTATTTTTGATGAAGGTATATTACGTTTTGCTACAAGTACAACAAGTGCTAACCCTTCTACAAGAATGACTATAACAAGTGATGGTGTAGTACAAGTTTCTAAAAATGCATTATCTGATTCTGTTCAAATAATTTCAAATCAAGCAGGTGCAACTTCTGGTACTACTGGTTCAATAGTTATAAGCCAAGCAAGTAGTTGGCAAACCAATCCACAAGGTGGTGGAACTTATTATGTTGAATATGGACACGACAGTGCAGGGTTAGGTTATAGATGGTCTACATATTCTGGAAGTTATGCATATAGATTTTTCTTTTATGCTAATGGAACTGCTTATAATAGTACTGGTACTTGGGGTAATAGTTCTGATATTAAATTAAAGCAAGATATAGTTGATGCAAATCCACAATGGGATGATATCAAAGCATTGAAATTTAAAAAGTATAGATTAAAGAAAGATGTAGAAACAGAATTAAAATCTACTGATGGATATGTAGCACCTGTACATTTTGGTTTAATTGCACAAGAGGTAGAATTAACAAGTCCTGGTTTAATTGAAGATATTACTGACGCAGATGGTACAACTAAAATGATAAAAACATCAATAATGTTAATGAAGTCAGTTAAAGCACTTCAAGAGGCAATGATTAAAATAGAATCATTACAAGAGCAGATAAATGAATTAAAAAATAAATAATATGGCAACAATTTACAACTGGGTGGTGTCTCAAATGGAGACAAAACCTCAAGAAGATGGGTTAACAGATGTAGTGGTTACAGTACATTGGAGAAGAAATGCAACATTAGTGGATGGTGACATTACATATTATGCTGATGTATATGGCAGTATGAGTTGTCCTACACCTTCTGAAACAGACTTTACAGCCTATCCAGATCTTACGTTTGAACAAGTGTGTGGCTGGTTAGACAATGGCTTGGATGTCCCTGCATTAGATATTAGCCTAGACCAACAGAATGAAAATCAAATCAATCCACCAATTATTGTATTACCTAATCCTTGGGTTTCTACAACAATATTACCTTAATATTTTGTTAATCAAAATAACTATTATATCTTTGTAAAAATAAAAATATATGAACCAAGAAACTAAACAATTACCAGTTCCATCATTAACTCCAGAACAAGTACAAGTATTAATGAACTATGCTAATGACCAATTGCCAACTAAGTTTGGTAAAGAAATCTTAGGGTTCATTGAGAAAGTTGCTGTTGAATTAGACAGAGCTCAAAATCAAGAAGTTACAGAAATTACAGAGGCAGTTGCTGAAGTTTAGATAGAACATCATTTAAGGAAATAGCCTTATGACATTCAAAATGTCTAGGGCTATTTTCATGTTCAGGACACCAGTTCCAGTCTCCCTTATTAAACTTAAACATAGGATTGTTCCAACAACCATGGCATACATTCTCATTAGTAATACGTATACAATTAGATTGGAACTCATGGTCTGCTCTTGTGAAGTTGGAAATCATTATTCCTTTCTTACGCATTCCCCAGTTTAACCAACTTATACCACTAGATAGTCCTATATAGCCATCTGCATAATATAGATGGTTCATTACACTATTAAGAGACTTATCTTCTAATGTCTCTGCTCCTAGCTCATCAGCCTCCTGAGACATCTCAAAGACTCTATATCCCATATCTTTTAAAGATTGAATTAGCTCTGGCCAATAGTACCAATGTTTACATTGTGCTGTAGATCTTGTAGATATGGCTATGTACTTACCCATGAATGGCTTAGGGTTTAATTTAAAAGCTACCCTAGGTTGTATTTCTCTATAAGGAAGAGCTAATACATTACTAGCTGCTTGTTGTAATGGTATAGTGATGGGATTAACAGGCTCTTTATTGGCATCCCAAAACCAACCTAATTCAACCATTGCTATGATGTTATGTACTGTTACACCTCTGCCTACAAATTGTAGTTCAGGATATACAGTTTCAAATAGCTCATTCTTAAATGTGGATACAATCACCTCACATTTGTACACTTCTTGGAACTCTAAACAGTATGGTATCCAAGCTATACTATCTCCAAGACTCTTAGATTCATAAGATATAAACACACGCTTTCCTTTCAACTCATCTAACAAGTTAATCTGTTTAACTGTACGTCCTTGGTATTTAATAAAGATGGCTATATCAGATAGATAGCTTCTGCTAAGCTTAGCCCATGCTCCTGGTTTAAGCTTGGTTTCATATATGTGCCCATCATCTTTTCTATCTACAAAGGTTACATCATACTCTCTGCCTTTCCCCTCATCATCTAGTAGTTCAAAATGAAGACCATTAACATGTGTTATTTTATAAGTTATCATATGCGTTTATATATAATTGTCTTGTTTTTTCTGATGTATATCCTTCATTAATCTTAAGAATATTGTGATAATATTTGGCTAGTATTTTACCCACTTCATCCCAACTATAGTCTGTACGTTTGTTAAAGATATCTTGTCTACGTTCGTCATAGTTATGCATCACATCTACAATACCATCTACTACAGCTTCTGTTGTAATCTTATCAAGAACATGCATTCCAGGTATAGGTTTACTACCTCTATAAGTTCCCACAATAGGAATACCACAGGCTGTGGCTTCCATAAGTGTTAGGTTAGGATGTCCTGCTTCTAGCATAGATGGATGTAAGAATATAGTGTGAGACTGATATAGTGCTCTAGTCTCTTCATCTGTAGGGTTTGTTAACTTTAAAGTTAACTTTTTATATTGCAATAGCTCTGAATGAATATCAAAGAACTTTTGATTGTCAGGATGACCAGCTATAGTGATGGGTAAGTTAAGCATTTCAGCTGCTTCTATACCCCATCTAAATCCTTTTCTATCAAATCCTGAATCACCTCCTAATCCATTATTAGCAAGCATGAATAATGCATGTGGTTTTGATTCATAATTAGGAACAAAGAAGTCTGTATTAGCTCCATGTGGTAGATAGAATAGTTTATCTGTAGCATCAAAATAATCTACTAGATACTCAGCATGAGTGAATGATATAATACTACTCTTCATAGCTTGTATGTTTTGTTTAAATACCCAGCTATCTTTACCATACCATTCTGTATGATGATCGTGTAAAGAGTATACATAGGGGATACCCTTATCTCTACAATCAAGAGCTTGATTAGCTAAATGAGTGTGCACAATTGTATTGGGCCACTTCTCCAACTCGTTCATGTATCTAATATCTACACCATGTCCAAGTTTCTCAAGAGCTATTTTATATTCCCATGTAAGTCTTTCTACAGCACCCCAACCATTTGGTGGTATAGTTATTAGTCCTGTAGCAACATGTACTGATTTTATTGATTCCATTTGGTTCTAAATTTAATTTCATCTATTTTAAGCTTTCTAGATTTAGCCTCACTTATCTGTCCTACATTTAATGTCTCCATATGACATACAATAGAATATCTTACAAGAGCATGCTTAACCCCCACTTGTTTTAGTCTCTCAGCATAGTCATTATCCTGATAGTACATATCAAAAAGTTCATCAAATGGTAGGATTTTATCTAATGCACATCTCTTAATCACTGTACACCAACCCTGAAGAGCTTCTGTAACAGCATATGATTCATGATATTTACTATCAGTTCCTACAAAATGATTAGGAAACCATCTAGCATATAACAATGGGTCTTTAGGAGAGAAAGCTTCTATATCTTCTCTATAGTCATGTACCTTCATCATTTCTGAGAACCACCATCTTTCATAAGCAACATCATCATTAGATATAACTACCCATTCAGTGAGACAATAGGTAAGGGCTATGTTAAGAAACTTGTTATAGTTGAATGAGCTTTCAGGATGTATGTAGTTATGATAACCTTTATACCTTAAAAGATCTTGAGTACCTGAGTCTACCAATTGTACACGAAACCTAAAGTCAATCTCACTATCATGTAACGTATCTATTGTACGTTGTGTAAGAGCTACATCAGAACTGTCTGTTAATATGATTACATCTATTGTCATTTTCTAAATGTTTTTTGCATATTGTCTATTAAAGAAAAACCATCTGCTTGGGTGGTAAGTCTTTTCTTAACTATACCCATTTGTGGCCCTGCAAAGATATTATTAAAATACATATCAGAAGCATCCCACTTATATTTTCTTAAAGTGTTTTTTAAATAGTCAGCTGTAGATATAGGGAACATAATAGATTGTAAACCTATGATGTGATCTGTAACATACATGTCATCATTGATATCTTTAATAACAGGACTCTGAGGCCAGCCATATTCTAATGTATCCTTGTCTCCAAAAGACATGTAGTTGATACCATTTGGTCCCAATAAGTGTGCACATTGCTCAACTTTTTGTACGAAAAAGTGTATGTCTGTCTCAATGATACAATCTCCCTCACACACCATTAAGAAGTCACAATCATGAAACTCACTTAAGATGGCATTCTTGAATGCTTCATAGCATCCATAATGTGCTGGGGTAAGTGCTGTACCATGCTGTTGAACTTGCTGTTCATTGAAGAGTTCCATTGAAACACAACTGGGTCTAAGACAGTTATATGATGGTGGTAATGACTTATAGGGCTCGTTAGTGTGTAAGACATATTCCCATCCATGGTCTTTGACTTGCTCAAGGGAAGCTCTGCTTGCTTGTTCTCTTTCATCATTTAGTGTTGTTTGTATGTGAACTAATTTAATTCTAGGTCTTTCTGTTTTCTTCCATCTAAACCTACCAGTATTATTATATAGATGTAGATTGTCCTTATTTAATTTGAATTCCTCTATCTTGTAGCAATCATCTCCATCATAGAAATCCATTCTTACAATGATGGGCTCTCCTTTGAATTCAAACTCATAAGCCCACTCGTGTCTCTGTGAAGGGACAATCCTTTTAGACACATCATCTCCAATAGCTACATATATCTTTCTATTGTCTCTGTTATATGTAAAGAAATAGAACATATAAAAGTTTGCTTTTCCTTCTACAGGAATTATAGAATAATATTCACTATTAGATGCTACACCTAATCCACTGTGTATCAATAGAGTATCCTTATCATTAGTAACTAATTGTATATCATTTGGATTGAAACTAAAGATCACCTTGGATAGATAATCTTCTAAATAGTTCTCACATCTTCTACGCTTACACACTTCATTCCACTCTTCTGGTGTACGTACATCATCAAACTCTTTTAAGAAGAAGTCTGTATCAAACATAATACCATTGGTCTGAATTCCCTTACCCTGTGGTGTAGGTAGTGTAGCAGCACAAAGTTTCTTATCTGTTTTAAATGCATCATTCACTGCAGGGATATCTCTCTCATCTAATACAACATCATATGTAGTGTAGAAGAATCTCTTGAACCCAAGCTCTTTAGCAGCCTTGGCACCATTGAATATATTAGTTAAG
>Ga0209296_1000304_pt1 | contig 41990 bp, 66 predicted proteins | sample S_130206_EF_Meta_FD_187319 | JGI IMG/M metagenome (GOLD analysis project Ga0209296, IMG submission 187319) | Freshwater microbial communities from Lake Simoncouche, Canada to study carbon cycling - S_130206_EF_MetaG (SPAdes) (version 2) | ecosystem: Environmental > Aquatic > Freshwater > Lake ... | reverse complement strand
CATGCACACCAATATAGTGACCATCATTCTTTGCTTCGTATTCCTTTGCGATACCAGCGGCTGATGGACCATGCATCTCTCGGATGTTTCCGCCTGACTTAAACCAGCGAGGCATTGCTTCATCTAACCACTTAGGGTCACAAATCTGTGAGTCCAAATCTAATGTGTCATCTGTTGCCTTGCCGTACACCATAAGTGTTCCGTCATCATTTTTGTCATACTTGACAATTTGCGCATATCCTGTTGCGTAATCCATAGCCATTGTTTTCTCCTTATGCCGAGTACTGAACGACTATTGCGCCAGCGGTTGTTCCTGCGGATGAAACAGCGTAAATGATATCCCCGCCATTAACCCAGATTTGATAGTTAGCACCAGCGGCTAATGTGCGACCTTTAGTAGCGCCTGTTGCAGTAACATTTGATGCGCCAATAAAAATTGAAGCGGAATCATTATTATAGATTTGAATAGCGCGTCCTTGACCAATGTAATTAGGCAGGGTCGCAATTACTGTTGCCGTTGTAGCAACTGTCGCATTGATTGTCTGGAAAGCCATTTTTTCTCCTTGTTAGGTTACTTATTGTATCTTTTATTCTTCAAAATCGGTTGAATCATTACTTGCATTTGGGTCAAAGTATGGCGCTAATGCACACATACAATTCGGATGGGCTGGCGGCTCTGAGTCACCTGATGGGAATGTATCGTCAATACCTATAGGGGAAGCATCTGCGTTGTCTTGACATTCTTCGCAACCTTCTGCAACCAGCCATTCAACCATTTCAACTTGTGCATCCTCATAAGCATTACGAGAAGCAACAGACATTGCACGACTTGTTTCTGTCTGAGCAATTATTAACGCTTGCTGTGGGTCGTCAATAATGACATCAATCATTTTAGCGGTTTCTTTGGTTGTAAAGCCTTGCTCTAAACCTCTTGCGAGCGCAGTACCAATGCGGTCTAATTTTGTATGTATTACATCATCCGCAATTGTTACCTTACGAGAATCCAATAAACTTTGTAGCCCGCCTCGTGGTCGTACTAATGCCGCGGCACTTTCGTTTCCGGGTTTCCAATTTGCCCAGTCCACCGCAACGGCAACGCTGGCATCTTTCTTTAAACCTTTCAGGCGGGTCTTAGCGACCTTGGTACCAAATGTGTAACCATCAGCATACAGGCGAGCAAGTGCCACCTGCATTGGCTTTTTATTAGTTACAGCCTGTACCAGTACCCAATCTCTAGCCGTTTGAGGCGAGACTGAGCCACCTGCGGGGTGGGTTTCAGCCCATGAACGGGCTATCGCATCACCATCTATAGCAAGTTTGAACGCCTTACGGATTCGAGTTGCTTGTTGTGCGATAAGTCGAACTGTTGCCTTCTGCTCTGGGAAATTCATTAGATACCTAGATAATGCTCTGCATACCAGCGTGCTGAATCAACATCCTTTGTCTCAACAAACTTGTTTAGTACATCAGCATAAGTTACATCAAGTGCCTTAAACTCAAATGCGCGTGTAGGGTTTCCCTTGCGTAGCCAGCGAATAAACTTTTTGACTTCTTCTTCAGCATCCGTTGGTTTTGCTACAGGTACATCTTCAGGTTTTGTAGGTTTTGACTCTGCTGGTGCATCAACTGGCGCATCTGAACCAAATCCCGCGAATGGGTCAATAGGTTCCACGGCTGGTTGCACGCCTTCAGGACCAAAGAAAAATACGCTGTTACCAGCAACAAGCATTGGCATATCAGCCTCAGGTGTTTCCACCAATGGCAAACCAAGTTCAGCGCGGTTTTCATTAAGTGTTATCGCGCCATTCTTGCGGCGAACATCATCTCTTGCTGCCGCCATCTGTGTATTGGTGCGCTCGCTTGGTGCAAGACGGAATTCCAATTCGCGTGGCATACCAAGGAAGCGATATGACAATGCGCTAATCATCTGTGATACCCAGTTAGCGGTTGGGATAATTCCAATTGCTTCGCCTGATTCAGACTCACCTTGCTGAATACCAGACGCACCTAAACCGCTTGAACCATTAAATCCAATCTCGGAAGGCAAAACTCCAAAGTGACCTGTAATGGATGAAACCAAATAGTTGTCCATTGCATCACTAAACTTGTCTGAGTAACCTTCTTCAAAGTGCAATTTTCCACCGGGAACAAGAAGGCGCATACGATTACGCTGTGCTGTTTGTCCTGATAGGTCATCATTGTAGATATCTTCATATGCTCTGATTTGGTCAGGCGTCATTGAAGTTGTTTCAGGTAACTCTAGGTATGACTTAGGCATTGTGCCATCTGTGAACTCTGAGCGAATCCATTGCTGGCGGCGCAAATAAATGTCCGCTAGTGGCAAACAACGCTCTGTTGGGCTTAATCCGTAGACGCTATTAGCACGGCGGTTACGAACAAAATAAGCAAGGTCATCTGAAGTAAACTCGCCATCTGCATCCTCATCATCTATACCTGCATTGAATTCTGAACGCGGAAATCCAAATAAAATCTGTTGAAATGCTGGACCAATACTAGGCTCTGGGCGCATACCACGGTCATCAAGTAAAGGTTTAATAGTTGAGCCATCAAGGATTTGGAACCCTCTGATATCCCCGCCTACAGTTACTTGTGGCCATATAGCCCAAGCATCAAGGACATCAATTTCTTCCATTGCCATGCTAAGCCAGTCGCAAAATGCTAAACCGTTTTGTGGGTCAGGCGTTTCCCAAAATGCACGCATACGACCAATCTCGGGTGATAATTTTTCACGCGCTTCTGCAAGTGCTTGTAAATGATTTCCACCTGATTCAGAAATAATGCGCTCTGTTGCGGTTTCGCTTAGGACAATGTCCCAATCAAGACCAGTTATTTTTGCTTTGCGCACTTCGATACAACGGCGCACAATGTCAATCTGGTCGGACACGGCGCGTAGTGTCTTAAAAGGTACTAGGCGGTTATCGCTTACATTTATATTTTGTGCTACTTGGAATTCATAGCGGCGTGGGTCAGGTCGTCCAGTATCAGGGCGAAGCGGGTTAATAGCACCCGGCAGAATAGGCATACCCGGGGCGAATGGAACGCTAGCAAGTAATGGGTTACGCGGTAATGCTGTACTGACATTGCTACCATATTGTGTCTGTGCAATACCAGCGGCACTAATCATCTGTTGCATGGTCATGGTGCCAGCACCAGCAGGAAGGTTTGGTGCTTTTACTATTTCATCAGCGACGCGTTTCGCTATGCGGTCAAGCAGACCCATGTTGGCTCCTATTGGTATTGTTTGCTTATGAATTTAGTTGAGAAGGCAGTTTCCAATGGTGGAAAGTTAGCACCAATTGTTATTCCTAACGGTTTAACATCAGGTACAGGTTTAATGAACCCATCAATCTTTATAGATGATGATGGTGACATTTTAGTAAATCTTCGTCATGTTAATTACACACTTTATCACGCCGAGAACAAACAGAGGTTCTCTAGCAGGTTTGGTCCATTAAGTTATTTACACCCTGAAAAAGACCAACGCTTAGTAACAACCAACTATTTGTGCCGTCTTGATGATGCATTAACCATGACTGATTATGCGCTTGTTGAGATGCAAACCTTACATGAACCCATATGGGAGTTTGTAGGGTTAGAGGATGCTCGCGTAGTGCAATGGAATGGCGAGTATTTCCTTATTGGAGTCCGCAGAGATACCACGGACAACGGAGTGGGTCGCATGGAATACACCCAGATTGACTTGGATAAAGCCAATTGGACTGTAAAGGAAATCCACCGCAAGCGTATTAACGCTCCTGCGCCTGATGATTCCTATTGCGAAAAGAATTGGATGCCTATTGCAGACCGACCTTACACATTTGTAAAGTGGACTTTGCCTACCGAGGTTGTGTATTCCAGCCCATTTGGACAAGATACCGAGCAACTAATGGTACGACATTCGGTACAACCATCTGCTGACCAACGAGGCGGCTCACAGGTAATTAAGTGGGGCAGTATGTATATTGCCATCACGCATGAGGTCAATTTGTTTAAAAATTACCTTAGCCAAAAGGATGCTATTTATCGTCACCGCGTAGTAATTTGGGATGAGCAATTTAACTTTGCAGGTATGTCCAAGCCGTTTAGTTTCCTAGATGCTCGCGTTGAGTTTGCCGTAGGCGCGGCTAAACAAGGGGATGACCTGCTTATCAGTTTTGGCTTCCAAGATAACGCCGCATTTGTATTGCGCGTACCTAAATTAGTAGTAGAAGGTTTAATCACGGAAGGTTTAGCATATGAACATTGAAAAGTTAGTTGTAGATTTATCCCGCGACCCGTTTAACCCTAGTCTTAACTTTGACTTGGCTGAGGAATACCTATCGCTTAATCAAACAGCAAGCGCGGTATCGTTTTACCTACGCTGTGCGGAATATAGCGGCGAGGCTAGCCCTAAGGCATATGCGTCACTTATTCGTATTGCACAATGCTTCCACGACCAAGAAGGACGGGAATACTCGGTAACTAATTGCCTATTGCAAGCGGTTGCGTATGACGATACTCGCCCTGAGGCATATCTAAAATTGTCCGAATACTACGAACGCGCTGGTCAATGGCAAGAGGCGTACACATGGGCAACCATTGGTTACGGATGGGCTACTGCTAACCCTGACTCGCTACCTGCGCCTATTGGATACTCTGGCTCTTATGCGTTGCTATTCCAAAAGGCTGTAGCCGCTTGGTGGATAGGTCGCAAGGATGAAGCATTAGCAACCCTGCACATACTGTCTAGCCTAAACATGGACCAAATGTACAAGGATGCCGTCGCTCACAACTTGGAGAAATTAAATGCTGTGCTTTGATATTGGTGCAAATCGTGGTGACTTTACCCATGCCGCACTTGCTAAGGGATACCGCGTAGTAGCCCTAGAACCAGCCCCACGCGTGTTCAGCGCATTGGTTGGTAACTTTATCTATAACCCTGATGTCACACCGCTTAGATACGCTGTCAGCGGTTCGGACTATGCGACTATAGAATTCTTTGAGGCTGATGAGGATGGACTATCAACCATCAACCTTGACTGGCTAACGGACGAATCCATGCCATATGCAGGGAAGCCTTATCGAACAATCAAAGCGACAACAATTACGATTGACACGCTTGCGCTTAAATACGGTACGCCTGACCTTATCAAGATAGATGTGGAAGGCGCAGAATGGTCTGTGTTCAAAGGACTAAGTTCCAAGATGGGAACTATTGCCTTTGAGTGGACAGATGCCACGCTTGATGAGCATGACCTACAAATCGAGTACCTAGCCTATGGCGGTTATACGGAAGTCGCGCCACAGTTTATTGAGCATCATTGTCAAGAACCTGAAACTTGGTATCCAATTAAGGACTTTAGTTTAAGTGGCTGGATACTGGACAACTTCAAGCATTGGACAACAGAAGGTTGGAAAAAGTCTAACCTACGCCCAACGGCTGATGTTGGAATGTTATGGGTGCGTTAGTCAGCAATAGGTAAAGCCGCTAATTCACTTTGATGAGTAGTGATAGCCGCTTCAAGAATCATCAATGACTTTTGAGCATTTTCAACACCTTCTTCATCATTAAGTGATGCGCAAGTTGTCTCGTTGAGTGTGTGTTGGTATGCCTCTGATGCAAACTGGGCGATGCGTTGTTCTAGGATGCTGCGCTTTTGCTCATCTGTTAGTAGTGCTGCGTAATCTATTGCCATTTTATTCTGCCCCCTCTTGGGTTTGTTCGGTTGGTGTGTCGGTTGTATTTATTTTGAGTGCCATCTCTTTTGCCGCTTGTTCAATATCGGCAAGAAGTTTGGATTGTCTATCTTCTTCGGCTTGAAGTTCAGCCGCAAGTGTTTCTTGAATTTTAAGATTTTCTTCCTGCATCTTTTCAAGGTTTGCCATTATTTCAATTTCTTCACCATCAGGATTATCAATCCACTTTAAATAGCGCTGATAGTCTGAGTTGGATGGGTCGGTTGGAATTAGCGCGCCATCCGATCTCATTACTGTTGTCAAAACCTCGCCTGAAATTGGGTGAGTGGACTCGTTAAAAGTGTATGTGTAATTCATTACAACTCCGCAACCGCTTGATAGGTGTAAGCCAATAATCCGTCATCTGCAGTAGTACCCCACGGACCTACAGCGTTTCCTGAGTAACCCCAAATGTAAGAGCCAATTGCAGAAACATTTGTGCTGTCAGACCTGACGGTTCCAACATACAAAGAAATTGAACCTGCTCCACCAGTTATATTGTAAAAAGTAATTGTTGGTGCTGCTCGCATTGTTACTGGAAACACCCTTGAAAGATAACCATTTGGAGCAAAGCCACCACAACTTGATGGCTCATAAATAACACTATCTACTTTTTGGAAGTACCGCTGACAAGCCGTGAATTCGGTTGTGTAAGTTGGCTGGTTTGAGCGATACGGGGTTACAGTATTCCCAAGTTCCAATTGAACGCCAGTCACTTCAAAGTAATCGGTTGCGCCCGCTGTACCTGTTGGCGTGTAACTAAACAATATTGATAATTCGGTTGCATTAGATGGAATTGTTGCAGATGTGACAGTAAATCTTTGCCAATTTGCAGTCAATAGGAATGTTGTACCCAGCGCTTGAACAACACCTGTGTACCCTACCAATGGTGTTTGGTCAGTTCCTGTGCCTGAATAAACAATTCCATTAAGGTAACTGTTTGTTTCACTATACAACGCGCCTTTTCTAGCCCAAAATGAAACAATCACAGGTTTTCCAGCAAACGGAATTGAATTAACGGTTTCCATCGCTTGTAACAATGTTATTGCAGCAGTTCCAGTTTGCCCTGAGTTTCTTTGCACTCGTGCGCAATACTGAATGTTTGGCAAGTTAGTTGTGTCAGAAGTTGGTTGACGAGATATTGTCATTGCTTGGTTTGCACCAGTTGTGATTGACCAACGGTCTGCGGTGTAAGCATTTACGGTTGAAGCCGCCAAAGAAATTGTGGTGCCTCTTTGCCAAACATTAAAGGACGAGTTCAGAACGGCGTTGACGCTGGAAAGGTTGTCGCTCTTGATCGAGCCATTGACATCTAGCTTTGCAGCAGGTGAGGTGGTGCCGATGCCGACATTGCCTGAAACATTTATATGCAAACGAGAAGAACCCGCAGTCCATAAAGAAACATTTTCAAGTCCAAGAGCACCGCTAGTATTTGCTTCCAAATACTTTTGTGTAGATAGTTTGCTACTTGACTGACCGCCAGCATAAAATGTTGTTGTTGCTCCTGAACCATCCCCACCTGCTAATGAGGCATTTGCGTTCATAGCAATAGCACCGTAATCGTGTGAACCAACAGTTCCATTGCCAGCAAGTCCAACAATCATTACGCCGCTAAGGTCTCCAGCCACATACGACCTATTGTTAAGCATGGAAATTACTCTAGGGGTGCTTTGACCTGCTGTTGAAGCAACCGCCAACAAACTATAAGTTGCAGGGGTTGAAGTTCCAATTCCGACATTGCCACCACTTGTAATCACCATACGCAATGTGCCAGTATCTGCATTTGCAGTAATAAGTGCAGTACCAGTTGAACCTGTGTAAAACGCTAAACCTGATGGCATCGCAGATGTGCTAGACCAAGCGCCGTCTGCGTATGCAATCATGGATGCCGAATAAGAAACGCTTGCCGCAGTTGTTCCTGTTGGGTTTCCACCAAATACAACGCTTCCAAGAACAGCACCACTTCCAACCGCTGCATCAGTTCTAACTTTTGCTAAAGCGACTGTTCCTGCAAAAGACCGCGACCCATTGCCGTCTAAACGCCGACCAATTGCTTCAACAGTTGCACCATCTCCACCTGCGGCGCTGGCTGACAAGATAAAAATACCACCGGGAGACGAACCATCATTACCGCTAGTGATTGAAAGTCCACGCTTTTGTGCGCCACCACTTGTTGAGCCAATAAGCACGCTACCGCCTGAATCAATGCGCATCTTCTCAGACCCATTGTTAAACCATTGGTGACCAGCGTAAGCGCCGTAACCCATGACAGAGTTAAGTGCTGATGATGTTGAACCAGTAGTTGGTGATGAATCGTAAATGCCCCAAATTGAGTTAGTAGCACCAATTGTTGTTGCAGTTAGAGAATCTCCATCTAAAGCCATTTCAATAAATCGTGGCGTTGAAGTATTTGCCGCATTTCTGATTAAACCAAGTCCTGCATAATTCCAGTTTGTAGTTGTTGCAAGGTATGCGCTTCCATTTACAAGTAAACCAGTTCCAGCATTTGTTGTTGCTCCACCAACTCTTGCAGTAGAACTAACATCTAGTGTGTAAGTTGGGCTTGCATTACCAATGCCAACATTTCCAGTAGCAGTAACAACAAACGGCGTGGTATCTGAAGCCACATCATTGACAACAAATGAGTTGCCAGTGCCATTGTTTTGAATTGTGATCGGTACAGATGTACCGCTTGCAATTGTGAATGTGTTTGCACCTGACCAACTGTTATCTGTTGGCAGGATGCTGGCGCCGCTAATACCTTGTGAGCCAGTCGTACCTTGTGCGCCAGTCGTACCCTGAGTACCTGTAGCACCTTGAATACCTGTTAGTCCTTGGCTACCTGTGACACCTTGCAACCCAATTAAACCCTGAGTACCCTGTGTTCCGTTTGTACCTTGACTGCCAGTTGTACCTTGTAAGCCGATTAAACCTTGCGCGCCTGTTGTTCCCTGTGTGCCATTAAGTCCTTGTGAACCTGTTGCACCAGTTGTACCTTGTAAACCAGTTAAACCCTGTGTGCCTTGTGTTCCATTTGCGCCTTGTGCACCAGTAAATCCTTGCAGACCAATCGTGCCTTGTGTGCCGTCTGCGCCTTGAATTCCAGTTGCGCCTTGAATACCTACTGTGCCTTGTGTACCTTGGCTACCAGTTGTGCCTTGATTACCAGCAACACCTTGAGTTCCAGTTAGTCCTTGTAGACCTACTGTTCCCTGCGCTCCAATAATTCCTTGCGCACCAGTAGTTCCTTGAATACCCAATGTTTGCGTAATAAGCAAAATATCTTTGTTGTTAGCAAATCCTGTTGTGCCTGTTCCGCCACTAGATAGTAACGCTACTGGAAATGTAAAGTAAACATTAGGCACAGATGTAGGTGTGCCATTAACTTGCCACTCTTGATAGTTAAGTGATGAAAGAGGGTCTTGAATAAACAAGATGTCGTTAATTTTGATGTTATCCAACAAAATGTCAATGTCTTGAACGCCGCTTGTACCACTAGCGGTTTGGTGCGAGATGTATAAAGTGCTTGCGCTTACCTGTACAACATTGCTCCAAATAATATCGCCGCCAGCAGGTGGTGGTGTTGTTGCGGCTGTATCTGATTGATAAGCAAAGATAGATGATGATGTACCGCTTGCGCCTGTCACGCCTTGCGCACCTTGAGTACCAGTTACACCTTGGCTACCAATAGTTCCTTGCAGACCTTGTGTTCCTTGTGTACCAAAACTTCCCTGAATACCAGTTGTGCCTTGTGTTCCCTGCGCACCTGTAGTGCCTTGCGCGCCGACTAATCCTTGCAATCCTTGTGAACCTTGAATACCAGTCAAACCTTGTAATCCTGTGGTTCCTTGTGCGCCGATAGTTCCTTGCGCGCCAGTTGAACCCTGAATACCAGTTAAACCTTGCAACCCAGTTGTTCCCTGCGCACCAGTTAAACCTTGCGCACCAGTTGCCCCTTGAATTCCAGTTAAACCCTGTGTTCCAGTAAGTCCTTGTAAACCAGTCGTTCCCTGAATTCCTTGAGTACCTTGAACACCCTGAACACCTTGAATGCCCTGCGTACCTTGCACACCTTGTGTTCCTTGTACCCCTTGCAAGCCTTGTGCGCCCTGTATACCTTGAGTTCCCTGAACGCCTTGTGTTCCCTGAAACCCCTGCAATCCCTGAACGCCCTGTGTGCCTTGAATACCAACAGCACCTTGAATACCAGTTGTTCCTTGAACGCCTTGAGTACCTTGTCTGCCTTGTACTCCTTGTGTTCCTTGGATACCACGAGAACCTGCTGCACTAACAATAATGTCTGCAACAACAGGGGTTACAATTATTTCATCAGCCATTAGCGAGATACCTCAGCGTCTACTTGCACAATGCCGCGACCTAAGTAAATTGCTTCACCATTTGCTGGTGTGCATTTTAAGTCCCACTCATACTTTCCCGGTGGAGTTGTAATACCAGTATCAATTTGCACTTGTGGCTTTGTTGTTGCGTTAAAAGTAATTCCGTTACCAACAGTTAATGATAATACAGATGTTCTAGCCAATGCAGATGTGCGAAATTGCAAAATAGGTGTATATCCAGCCAATGAAATAGCCGCGCCGTTAGCATCTTGGTAACTAAAGTTGATAGCCCATTCCTGATTTTGGCGAACGGTAATGTTTAGCGGGTCAGGAGTCTGACTTAGTGACTGTGCTGGCATTAGATTCTCCTATTGAAATATTGCATCTTGGACAGGTGCGTACAGATTTGGCATAAGGCGTCTTGCATTTTGGACAAAAAACAGCCATTGAAGATAGGAAGTTAATTGCCGCTGAGCCTTCACTCAATTCAGTAAGCGCCCAAACCAATGCATCCATTCGGTCAGGCGAGTCCTGTGTTATTCCGGGTTCGTATTCACACATTTGGTCCTCTAGGTCACCAAAGTAACCCACATGATGTACGCGCCCTTGTTCGTATAAAGCCGCAATAGGTTCTGCTCGTAAGTGCTTACCCCGCGTTGCAGTAACCTTCTTGGTTGATACCGTTGGCTTTACTTGTTGTAGCAAATGTATTACAAGGTCACCGCCGTTGTTTGTTTCAGCAACAATGCGGTCAGCCTTAAACTTTTCGTATTGCTTGACAGCAACAGTAGCCCATTCTAAAGGACTTGCTTTTAGTGTGCTGTCATCCAAAACATAATAATGCCCATCAGCGGTCATTCCGCAAGTAACAATACCTGTGCTGTCGCTGTCCTCATTATTAGTAACGGCTGGGTCTACTCCAACAACCACTCGGCTAAATGGTGGTAGTGAATCAATAGTAACGCGGTGCGTGTCTATGCCTAAGCGTGTCCACAAAGCACCGGGGTTGTCATCAAGGATTTCTCCAAATAACTCTTGTCTACCTAACCGAGTATTTTCATACTTTTTCTGTAAGGTAACTAGCGTACTAGCCGCAAGGTTATCTTTATTCTCGTATGTGCTACCACGAGTAATAGTTGTCTCAGGGTCCTTTAGGATTTCCTTAACAATTTTAGTTGGTCGTGGTGTGGTGGTAACAATAACTTGCGGGTTGTCACCTAATCGCAAACCAAACTGTAACTGGTCAAATGTTTCAGGACTAGCCCAAGCCGCTAATTCGTCACACCAAGCACCATGATGCTGTGGTCCACGAAGTCGGTCAGGCTTCTCTGCTGAAAATCCTTTGATGCGTGATTCATTAGGCAAGATGTAGGAACTGCGAGATTTGTTCCAAGCGTTCTCGTCATATATGCCATACCGAGTAAGCACACTAATAATGCCTGACTCACCTTCAAAGCAGGTGTCAATAACATCCGCACTTGTAGGTGCGACTACAGCCCAGCGGGTTTTAGGATTGGTTATCGCTTTCCATACTATCCACTCCGCGCCCGTCCTCGTCTTGCCCCACCCGCGCCCCGAGAGTATTAACCAAGTTTTCCAATTCGTTTCCGGCGGTAACTGATTCGCTCTCGCTGATATATTCTGCCATTGCACTCTCGCTTGAGCCAGTTGCATCGTTTCTTGTGAGTAAAGATGCGAGGTCTCTAACTGCTCTATCAATCGAATCGCCGCCTGTCCATGTGGTTACATCCTGCTCAATTTTAATTGGCATATCTAACCCTGTAAGTTTAGCGCGTCTTTCCATTAAGCGTACGATAGTTAAAACAGCCCTAGTGTCACCCTTCATAGCAGAAGGCCATACAGCCACCTGCAAGCGGTCAATTCGGTCTAATTCTTGTTCCCTTAGTTCATCCGCTGGCTGTTGCATTGTGCGCTTAATAGCCCGCTTATATGCCGCGTATGCACCTGTGTGGTCTTTATAGCCAACTTCCTCAGCGATACGCACCCATGTTAATCCAACACGGCGTAACTCTAGGACTTTGATTTCCTTATCTACCAACTCTGGGCTTGGAACGGCTGCATTGTGATTTGGCATGGATAGATTACTTACCGTTCACAGGCTTGTTCCAAGTAACGCCTTCATTCTCTTGGAACCAGTCAATAGTTAATTTAATGCCCTCTGAAAGTGGCTTGAAATCTTTAATGTCCATACCAATCGCTTGTAAGGTACTAGGGTCAGCCGATACGACTGTGCCTAATTCTCTTGTTACTCGTTGAATGTCAATGCGACTTAGTTTTGGATTGACCGCGGCTACTGCATCAACAATTGCCTTTAGGTCATCTGGTGTCTGAATTGCGCCACCGTGAGGTTCGCCTGTACGCATTGGCACATTGTCAATCACAGCACTAGGAATATGCTTTTGGATTTCCTTAGCAACATCAAGGACTGTGTAAGGTGTAGCGTTACCAACATCAATTGGATGCGTAGGGACATTACCCTTAACGGCTTCCTCTAGTGCGGTAACAAATACCTTAGCAACATCTCCTACCCATACTGTGTCTGAGTACTGAGTACCGCCACCATATAGTCGCATAGGCTCGCCTGACAAAGCAGATGTAATAAATGATGGAACAATCTTGCGTACCTTTGATGAGCCATAAGGTGCTGGCGCAGACTGGCGTGGACCATACGCGTTCATTGGTCGCACAGAGGTAATCTTTAATCCTCTATCTTCACGGTACATAGAAACAAATCGTTCACCGCATGATTTAGTAATGCAGTAGGTTCCGCGTGCAATATTGGCATTACCAACAGCCGCAAAAACTATAGGCAGGTCATAGCGTGATGCCGCCTCAAATACATTAAGCGTACCCATGATGTTTGTTTCAGCAGATGCGTGTGGTGCATCAATTGTCTCGGTAGTACCAAGGACTGCGGCAAGGTGGATGATTGCATCTACATGAGCAGCAAATTCCATAACGATAGTGTTATCGCGTACATCACCCAACATACCGTGGACTAAACGACCTCGGTGGTCTAGCACATATGGTGTATGTCCACGCGCTTCAAGTTCCGCACAAATCCAAGAGCCAATAAAGCCCGCTCCGCCTGTTACTCCTACAATCATACTATTGCCTTCCGATATTTTTGGTTGATTATCTTTGGTACAGCGTAACGCCAATCTACTTTATGGTGCAAACGCCTGTTCGCAGTACCCATAGGGTAAATCTTGACACAAGATGGTGCCATCATTACCGAGTAGAAACTTTTGGCATATGTACCTTCCTCTAAATAGAGTTCAGTCATACCGCCTTGGTTGGTTTGTGTAGCCAACTGCAAAACATTAACATGAAATGATGTAAATATAAGTTCGCCTTGTGCGCCGTAAACTGTGTATAAATTAACATCATCATTTATCTTGCCTTTAAAGTCACAGTATTTATCTGTGCGTATAAAAAAACTATTCATAGCCTTGCGTTGCAATCCGCGCTTGTAATTAGGGCTGTTGATGCCGCCAATCATGTCTCCGCCTTGACCAAACGCCACAGTAAGCGCATTACTATCATCAAGAAATTTCAGCGTAGCCTCAGCAAGCGAATCAAAATCTTTAACCCTAAACGAAGTCAGCGTGCCGTTCTTAACAAATCGGTATCGCAGGTCTGCATAGTCATCATCCAGTTGCAACATATAGTCATAACCAAGGTCTTTAGCCATAGTCTGAGATGCGTGACGCGCATAAATAATTGCCCTGCGGTCACCTGATGTATCAGCATCATCTATTTGGTCTGCAATTTCTTTTTTATTGAATTGCAATACCATGTCTCCGTAGCGAGTAAAGTATTCATCCGCTCGGGCATCTTCATCATCTATAACAATGTAGGTCTTGCCAGTCCAACCACATCTTTCCAACATATGTAATGTCTTGATGTTATCGGGTCTGCCGTGTGTCAAAATAAATACGGCAAACTTTCTACTCATTACCATCCATTTGTTCTAGGTCTGTGATGGTAGTAAGGAAGTTAGCGTACCCATTACGAATTGCATCCTCAGCATCAATGATAACCAATGCTGATTCTTCCATAAGATGTTGTATCTCAGGTGACTGATGCGGATAAAACTCAGCAATCTGCTTGTAATCAAATTGCACATGGCGGTTAGCCGCTATTGTTAAAAACTCTTTTATGTCTTTTGGTAAGTTGCTTTCATCAATTTGTTGCTTTAAGTTGTTAGCCTTTGATGCGTTGTATAACTCCGTAAGGGGTGGTTCCTCGCCAACAATTTCATACTGTGGAATATTCATTTTGTTTGAGTATGCTTGTTGTTGCATATTGTTGGCTTCATCTATGTCTTTTTGTAAAGACTCCATAATGCCGTCATCAAAACCAAATTCTTTTAAGTCGTAGCCTTCATCTTCCATTTCCAACAATTGCTCTACAAGTATAGGCGTATCCCATTCCGCTAATTCAGCGGTGCGATTATCTGCAATTGCATATGCTTTAGCGGTAGCCACATCCCATTCGGTAGGCACTTCCGTAATAGTTATCTCTGTCCATTTTAATGAACGAGCGGCTTCAACTGTTCCATTACCGGCAATGATTACGCCATTATGTACAACAACAGGTTTGCGTTGTCCAAACTTTTCTAAGGAACTAGCAATAGCCTTTAAGTTTTTAGGCGAGTGCTTACGCGCATTGTTAGGGTCAAAAACTAGACCACTAATTGGTACGGATTTGATTTCCACTTTGCCCCCCAGCAAGCGTAAGCCTAGCATCTAACAAATCATCAACGCTTGAAAGGTAAAACTCTCTTTGTTGATGAGTCAATCTATGCCCGTAATAGTCTTGTAGAGACAAGCGAAGGTAATCCAACGCCTCATCTATATCTTTGACTGTGAGTTCATGTAGAACTATTTGCATAATTCAAGCCTAAACGGGCTAGACCAATTCCAAGATACTGCGTACTTTATCACGGTTATAGTTTTCCGTGGCGCTTTTCGTAAGCATTTTGTAGTGTGTCTATGTCATAGTGCTTTTTGCCATTAACCACTTTATGCGCAATCGCATCCTGCTTAATCCAGCGGTACATGGTGGGAATAGAGACCTTAAATACTTTGGTCGCTTCCGACAGGGTTAGCACTTAGAACACGCCCTAACAATCGCCATTTTTCACTAGACCAAACCGTGTTACAGGCTCGGCATTTAATATCGCCAAAACTTGTAAGCGTGGCGGGATTAACTTGTAACTTATTGCCACAGGTTTCCCCCTTGTCGTCTACTGATGGGCAGGTGCCTATCGTTAATAAGTCACTACGATACCCCAAAACTGCATTGATTTGCTTGTTTATCAAATCTATATCTGCGGCGAGTTTTCCAACTTCTTGATACGAAGTAAAAATCCACTCTGATTGCGCTGTAAGATATTTGCAGGTTATTTTAATTCGGTTATGTTCTTCGCCTCTAAAAGTAATGCGTGTATGTCGTTGTTCAATTCTAATCTTTGCTTCATGCGCCATAAGGGGTTTGCTAATACCACCAGTACGCAGGTGCAAGGTTTCCACCCTAACTGGAATTGGCGGTGTCTTAGACCCACCTACGCGCTCACCATATCCCTGTGCAGGAAGCATCTCGCCTTCTAGTTGCTTATATTTTGACGAAAAGGATTTAAGCCTTTCAATCGAATAATCCCAGCAAGAAGGACATAGTGAGCGTTCGGTTACCCTACGGCATGAACTACATTTCATTTACTATTGCAAGCCTTACATTCGCAGGAATTGGTAAAACACAAACAATCCTCGCCTGATTGCAATAGACCTTCGCCACGGCAAAAATAACAAGTCATTTTGTTCTCTTGACTTTAAGTGCCTCTACATCCTCGCGGTTGTAATAGACACGCTTGCCCTTCTTTTCAACCCATTTGAGTTGTTTGCGGTGTTCTATTTGATGCAGGTTATTAGGCTTGATGCCTAGCAACTCACATACTTCATCAGAGGTTATTAAAATGGCCATTCGTTATCCTGTGCCTTTGGCTCGGGGTTTGACTTGCGCTTTAATGTACCAACAACCGCAATCATTTTGGCTCTAATCTCAAATCCTTGCTTTAAGTTGCCATCGCGACCTGTGAATTCAAATGCTTTTAATTCGCCTTTAACAAGTAACTTAACACCTTTAAGTGGTGTGTCAGCCATCCATTCAGCCAACTCACCAGTTGCACTTACTTTCCACCATACTGTCTCGCCTGTAATCCACTCGCCATTCTTAAACTCGCGTGGTGATTCAGCAAGCGAAAGATTAGCGATAGCAAAATCGCCTTTGCTTCCTTTAATATATTTTAGTTCAGCGTCTCCGCCACCATTACCAACTACTTCTATCTGCGCCATCTGAGCCCTCTTTCAAGTGTATGTAATTGCCTTCGTTGTCCAACAATACCTTACTTTCATCCGAAAGTGTAAGGGGAAACGCTGATGGTTCTGCCCAAGAAGGAACTATTTGTCCACGCTCTATGGCTACCTTAGGGCGCATATGTATTGAATTTGTGCCTAGGTTATGGCATTTATGATGGACAGCGATTAGGTTACATACCTCATCTTTACCGCCTTGCGACTTTAACCGCCTATGGTGCAAAGCAAAATCCGACCCGCTTAGCCCGCAAGCCTCACAGTAGTTGCCCGCCCGATTTAGTACCGCTTCCGCAATATCTTTTTTCATTGAGATACTACAAACTTAATATCTCCACCTGAGTAGGCATCATATTTGGATGCAATTTTTATGGCTTTGCGTAGGTAATTTTTAGCCTGAGTCACGGTGTCTACATTACCAGCGTTCATGGCTTCCAGCGCACCAAGCGCAAACCGCTCGCCTGAACCAGCCACATAGATATTGTCCGCGCTTCGTTCCCATGAGTAGTCGGATTCAATTCTATAGATTTGGTGCTGGATGCAAATAATAAAGATGTTGTCATTTTCCACGGACTCGCCATCTCGCTTGTATTCATAGTCCGCCATGCTAAAGCACTTGCGGATGGACGGCACTAGAATGCTGGTCACATATTTATCTATGTTCTTTAACTTAATTGCTGGTGCTTCCCAGCCATGTTCCAAAAGGTTAATGCCACGCACCTGCCCTGCGCCAGCAATAATTAGTTCATTGTTCCTAAAGATTTTGCCTGTTGGGATATTTATAGCAAATCCGTCACCATCCGAGGATTGCGAGTCTCCTGCAATTACAGCCCAGCCGTCACCTTGTATCGCGGCTAGTGTGGTCATGGCTAAGGGTAGCAATACAAAACCCGCTGAGAGGCAAATCATCAGCGGGTCTTGTGGGATGAACGGCTCCCCATGCCTTTCCATCTTTGCCGTAAGATTACGGCTTACGGCAAACCTATTACATTAGTTCGCGCATCATGTCATTAAGCGCAGAATAGTCCAATTTGTCTGACATATATTCCGCAGCATCAGGCGTAACCATATTGGTCATGTACATACCTAAGATAAATCCAATGTAAGGATTGTCTCGGTCTGGATTGTCTTTCATAAATCCTACCGCCTTGCGATATAGCGGTTCATCGTTGTTAATATGTAAAGCAACACTCCATGTGTCGCGATTTTTCCAGCCGTTATAAGTTGTGTCGCTCATTTTGCGTCCACCAATCGTTCAATTTCTTTAAGGATTTGTCGCATAGCAACTTCCTTACCAAGTTGGAACATCCAATCGCCTTGGTCGTCTGCGCGTGATGCGGCTACTTTAAAATCTTGCGCGGTACTCATTTTGCTCTCTATAAATAGTAGTAGTTGTTTTACATCCATGTTATGCCACCGCCTTTTTGTTCTCGCCAATTGATTCTTTAAGAAGCCAAATGGCTAATGAGCGTGAATAAATGCCGCGGTCTACCATACTGCGTATGGCTACATAATTTTGGAAAGTTTCCGCATCCTGCCAATTTTTCTTGTAAGCAACTACTGTGAACAACTCTGTGATTTTTTTATCTAGTGCGTTCATATTAAGCACCTACCTTGTGAGTGTAGTTATGTGCAAAGATTTTGTGAGAATCTACATCTCGTAGTACTGATGCGCGAATTGCACCACCAGTTTTTGTTTCCCAACCGCAAGAGCAAGTTGCTTCCCAAGCGCGAAAACCAATTCCACCTGAATAGCGAGATTTTTCTGTGCCGTTAATTACGAACCACTTGATTTGGATTTTTTCTGTTGTTGGTACTAATTGCATTTTTTGCCTCCTTGATATTTACCAACCCCGTGTGGCTGATAGGAAAACAATACCAACCACCAGTTGGTTTGTATACCTTAGATGGTCATTAGATGGTCATGTTTGGTCAAAGGTTTAGTACCATTTATGGCGGTTCCACCAATGCATAGCGGCGCATGGTGACCCATAGCGGGATTTGATATAGGTAAATCCCCGTTGGATTTGGGCTGGAACGCTGATAGACGGATTTAGACCAAGGATTTGTGGAATACCACCCGCATATAGTTTGACCCGCTTACCGCCTCTTATCTGGGTTACAGCCGTTTTGTTCTGGGCGGCTGGTCTCCAATTGGATTCTTTTGTCCAGAGCGTCTCAAGGCAAGTCCATTGACTAGCGGCTTTCCAACCCCATGAATCCATTTGTATTTTGGCGTGTGCTTTTGCTTGATATGGAGTCGTGATGTTAATTTTAGGACTCTGCGCAATAGCGGGTGAAGCAACAACGATGCTTGCGGCAATAACCGCTACTGATAAACACCGTTGTAAAAACTTGACGCTAGACCCGTTCGCTCACTTTCATCTCGCCTACCATGATTTCCCCCCGCAGATTAGTTTCAGCATGACTGATTCCTTTCGTTGATTGTCTGTTAATTCTACTACACGCTCGGCACGATATATGCTGGCGGAACATTAAATCGCCACAATAATCGCACTTAATTATGTCCGATTCGCGCACTTTAGGATAGTTCCTTATGCTTTTTCACATACCAGTCAGCCCATATATCAAATGCTCGCCCAACAATTATTCCAACAAGTAACCCTATAAAAAATGTGGTCATTTTGCGCTCATAATCTTGTCAATCTCCCATTTCAAGTCCATAACGCTGTCATTGTTTGACACATACTGGTCAAAATCCCATGAATCCATATCGGTCTCTGACCTATGAATACTAATAGGCGCATCCTTTTGGATACGGCTAATCCGCCAAATCTGCCCATGTCTCCACTTGATTTCCTCTGCTTCGTTGCGAAACCTTACATCGCTGATTACAATTTTATCGTCAGCCTTGATATTAAATAAAGTCAATTCAATCCAAATTTGCGGGTCAATTAAATCCCGCCCGACTTCGCTTCCCATGACTTGTAGCAAGCGGCGCACCTCTGGAAATAGTTTGATTTCATCCCACCCATATTTATCCACGGCATGAGCCAAGCGCATTCCATCTAGGCTAATAATTGGGTCTAGGTAATAGCAAGCCTTCTTGATAATGTCAGCAAATCCTAAGCGTGTGTACCCGTAATCTTCCACCAGCATTTGCGCGACAGTATCTTTTCCTGCTTGTGCATAACCGCTTAGTCCAATAATCATTTAGTACCCTCTCAAATCTTCATCTGTTAATCCACATTCCTGACACTCAGGTAGCGGTTCCCCGTTTAATACTGGTTGCGGATAATCTGCTCCACATTCACAACGATATACATATGGATAGCAGGATTTGCAATCCCAAGCACCGCAACCGTAAGTCATTTGTAATATCTTGCTATCCAAGCCGCTTGCATAATCGCGTCTTTTAGTTGGTTGCCGTCTTGTGGCACAAGATAATTGCCAGTTTCAATTGCTTTAGCAATCTGTTCGCGCAATTCTGCTTCACGATACGCCCATGTTTTTTCCATGTCAGCCACCCGTCTTGTAAAAGCCTGATGCCTTAAAGTGCGTTGGTATTGCGCTAATGACTTTGTGCATCTCCTTGCCGCATAAAGGACAATTTGGGATGATGTCATCATAAAATCCTTGCTGTATTTCTAACATTGACTGGTCTGTTTTGCACCTAAACTCGTAGGTTGGCATTAAATTAACATCCCTTCAAATGTATTGACTGTCCAAATAATACATTGATTGCCTGAACTATTTGCTCTAGTGCGCCCTGAGTCCATAAGGATTAAATCTTTGACTAGGCTGATGCGAACTGGGCGGATGGTATCCCCGCTTTTTTGGAAATACTCTTGCATCTCTTGGTCGGTTGCGCCATTAAACCCTTTGTCCACCACAAAGTCATATACACGCTTGCGCCATGTACCTGATTCATAGAACATCTTTTCTGCGGCTGACTGTGAGGTGCGCTGCTTGCCCACGATTACTACATTGCGGTCAATTGGCTTGTGCATTTTTGTTTCCTAACGCTATCTGCGCGCATATGTCTTGCACTACCAATAGGGAATTTTCTAACCCGTTTTTCATAATCTGCGAACGATTGTCTGTAAGTGGAAATGCACAGATTTCGTCATATATCTTGCCGCGTATTTGTGCTTCCAAAATCCTAACCATGTCCTTAACGGATTCCTGACCTTCTGGCGTATCAAGGACTAATTGCCCGTCCTTAATTTTCCAATGATTTTCCTTACACCCAAGTTTCATGATTACCTTCCAGTTTAATTAGCGCGAGTAAGAATAGACCAGTTAGTGCTGGGATACCAATAAGTAGAAATGTAATTATTTCCATGGCGATTTAACCTGTTCGTTGTCTGAACCACATTTGGTACAAGTAAACCAATATGTGTCGTTTGAATCTTCCGCATCACCTTCGTATTCAGCATGACAATCTATATTTGAACATTCGGTTGATATGAATGTCATTAGATGCTCTCCTTAAAATCGCCCAAGCATGATTCACACCATTTAGATTCAGGTGTGCGCTTAGGATTTGATTCGCATGATTCGCAAACATCCAAATACTCAATTGACCCTTTACCTTTGCCGTTTAATCGCACAATGTAAGATGCTTTCATTATTTGACCTTTGTTTCATATTGGCAAAGTTCGCAACGATAGAAATGTTGCCACTTATTTATCTTGCCCCACTTTAAATCTGATACGGCATACATTGAATTCTCGCCATTGCACTTAGGGCAATTATCAGGAACAACTTTATCGTTTACAGTGATTTTAGCCATCTTGTCCATAATTAGTTGACCGCCTTTTTGTTCCAGCAATCTGCGCAGAAGTTAAGTGATTTGACCTCGTATGATAATTGGAAAAACTTTTCTTGACAGTTGTAACAAGTAACTACCTTGTAGTCATTTTCTGTTAGGTAACTCATAATTAGCAACCTGCCTTTGGAGTTAAGCGTGTTACTAATTGATGCAAGTGGTCTGTATTGTTTCCTTTTGCAATGTACTGAGTTACCAATACTGCAAGAAATGCAGCATCATTTATATCAATTGAAACTGTTGGTACTTCATATGTTGTTGATATAGCCATTTTTTGCCTCCTAGTTTGTACCAGCCCGTGTGCTGATGGTTTAACTATAAATTGTTTTGACCGACCTGTGGGTAGATTCGGCATTTCTTTGATAACAATTTGATAACTTTAGAGGTGGTCAAATCCCCCCGTGATGACAATATCTACGCCCTGGGTGCCTTGGTATTCCTTGGATGCGGTTATGTGGATGACCTGAGAATCGTCTTGGTAGGCGATACCAGTCAAGGCATCAAGGATGCTACGGATTTGCTTGTCAAGGTCTGGTGGAACGGTTGGCTGGGTTCTAATCACGCTCTTAGGACGAAGGTAGCGGAACCGCATGGTTATGGTTATCGCACCTGCAATCGGGGTGCATCCAGCAAGATGCGCCGCCTGTCCAACCCGAGTCCGCCATTCCATCAACTCTTTGGTCTTGTTGTGGACAATGCGGTTATTAAAAGCACGCATTGACCCCTGCTGAATTGGTTTGCCTTCTACCGAGAAGGCGATAGTCACAGTTCGATTATCACCTGTTGGTCTGCTGGAACACATTTGTTTATCTTACCGCCAGTCGAATCTAACAATTGGATGTCATAGCAGAATTTGTCCTGCTCTATGTTATTGACAACATAAAGCGCGTGGTTATCCACAAGCGTATCCCCAAGTTGGAGATGCGCAACATTAAGAACTCTTGTCATAGTTCCCCCTTTGCCTTACAATCATACATTACTTACTACATACCAGTTACCACAGCCTAATAGACACGCCGTAAGGTTTCCCGCAATATATTTCCTCAATCATGGGCTGTACGGGTCTCTAATCAGCCTCAGGTGACTTAAACAAGCCCTTCCGTAGGGCTTCCCTAACATAATCAGGCATAGGAACAGCCTCGCGGTTCTCTAAATCCTCTGACTTAAATCTGTCAGGTATCTTGGTAGCAGGTTTAGGCATACTATTTTTAGCGGCAAAAATTAAAGTGCCTCTAGTTACTGTCTGCCCATCTATCGCTACTTGTTTAACTAGCGGTGCAATTTTCTCAAAGGTGGTTTCCTTAAGGATTTGCGCTAACTGACCAGCCATTTGCGCTCGTGCTGGTGCAATTACTCCTGTGTAATTGTCAAAGTAAATCTTCATGAGGTCTTGTATTTGCTTGCCCTGAGTTGGTTGGTCGCTCAATTATCATCCTTCCCGTATAGTCAAACTCACCAAATACCCGCTTTACTGAAAGCACAATGTTTCGTAAGTATTTGTAATCTATGGACAACATTTTCAGGTCGCGCTTTAGGCGGTACAAAATCTTGCCTTCTTTGTTTTCATAGATTGCGGTGCGTTCTTCTTCCGATAAGCCGCCCCAAAATCCGTAGCGTTCCAATGAAGTACCTATCTGCAAACATTCTTTTTGAATAGGACAACTAAAACAAATACGCCTTAGGTGGTTATAGGTCAGCCCATCCACCAGCAAGTCGGTGCGCATAAGGTAAAACATATCCGTGTCTAACCCTCTGCATGATGCGCGTTCCCATTCAACATCCGTTCGTTTTATTTGCCCATGCATCCCGTTACCCCTGTCGAGTCATACCATTCACAGAAATCCTTACAGAATATTCTGGGTCTCTCTGGCTCGGGTGGGTAAATTGTATTTTGTAAATCTTTTATCCATTGGATTCCTTCTAGTGCGGTTGCGCGGTCATAGGGTTCTTGATGTACTTTAATATCTTTCATTTGTCCGTCACGCATAATTGCAACCAGCGACACGGTATTGACTTTATAACCTGCTTCTTCGATTAAGTAACCATATAACTGCACCTGCATACGCTGTTGTTGGCTAGGAAATTTGCTGGCATTTTTCTTGGTAGTTGTTTTCCAGTCAATTACCGTACCTGTGGATTTAATAAATAAATCGCAATGACCTTTTAGGTCAGGCGTAGAAAATCCTTGTTCAATAAGAAAGTCCTCACCAAATGGGTCTGCGTTTTTCATAGCCTCTGCGATGGTCGCATGAACGGCAGTACCAATAATTGCCGCAAGCGATTCGGTATTGTGATTTGTTTTAGGAACTTGTCGCAAAATACTCCAAGCCTGTCGTTTGCACCCATATACGGATGATGCACCTAATTCGGTTTGTTGTGACCGTTCACGCGCATCATCATGCTCGTTTAGGGCTACCTTCAATAATGCGCTTATATCCACTTAGTCATCCGATTCTGTGTAACAAATGTAACATTCGTGCATAAGGTCATCAAATAAATGTCCTTGTTTTCTGCAAATAAAGATGGACTTTAGTTTTAAAGAAAACTTATTAAAGAACAACAAACTGTGAGTAGCAAAAACAAACCCTGTGCTTTTGATATCTTTTAGGTAACCCATTACAACTCCATACTTGCTCGAACGGATACAGAGATAGACCGAGCGATATCTACCTGTGTGCGGATTCTATTAGCGTTTGCTCTAGATGCTTTTACCTGCGCTTCTGCTATGGCTAACTGCATATGCAATTCCGCATTTTCAATAAGTGCTTGGTCGTCACGCTGTACGCTGGTTAGTTTGAAGTCAGGGTGGCTAACGGACATACGCGAGCGCGCCATAGCAATTTCCAATGATGCTTTGCTGGTGTGATAAACCTGCTCGGCATTAACCAAACTATTGTGGGCTTCATCAACCTCTTTGGTTAAATCAACCAGTCGTTTTTCTACTTGCATAGGTGTCAAACTCATTTAGGAACCACCTGCAAGCGTGATTTCCATTTGCCAAGATTAGGCAAAATTGCCGCGGCATCAACCGCAACCTCATTGGTATCCATTGTCAGGCTGAGTCCTGATATCGCTAGTTTGCGCAAAATGACTTCGGTTTCCATGTCCATTTTTTCAGCCAGTATTTGTGCAAAAAACATTTGCTGTTGTATTGCGAGGATGCGACCTTCTGGATGTTCAATCATAGTAGGTTTGCCCATCCAATAATTAGCGACAGATAAACATATGCGAACAATGGAACCCAAATCGAATAGCGAACTATCGAACGAATTGTGTAATAGCGTTTTGTTCTCATTTGTCTAACTCCTTCTTGCGAGCAGAAATCAAACTGGATAATGTCTTGCCGTCAATAGATATATGCAACAAACCAGCCTGTTGCGCACCAGCATAAAAGTTCTTTAGTTCGTCAATGTCTTTAATGTCCGCTATCTGACCAAATGCTTCGATTGCTAGTTGTTCTTGTTCAGGCGTATGTTGCGGCTTGCTCATGCGCTGAACTTTTTCCATTTCCTCGCGTGAGGGTCTGTTGTTGTTTGGCTTGGTTAATACCAATACCGAGTTGGAAATCGCGCGTCCGATTGCGCTCGTCTCACAATTTTCCATGGCCGAAGTTCTGTTTACATTTGTAGAACCAATAACCTCGTATGCCCAACCAGTAGCAACTGGGCGTACATCATCGCGGTCTAAATATAGTTCCGCCTTGAATTCGTATCGGTCTAGTACGCCTTCGGGTGTTGTGTTATTTGTAAGCACTCGCGCTGCGGGGAAATCTTTGTACAATCTAACTAATGCTTGATGTACTGTTTCGTAATCATCTAAATTAAAACTAGCCATGTTAAGCACCTACCTTAACAAAACCTTGATACAGACCTGATTTAATGTCGTTATCAATCCATTGTTCTGCGTTGCTTGACCAGTTAGAAATATCAGCGGTGCGTTGAATGTTTCCGTTTGCTGATGTAATTGTGTAGCGTGTTCCTTGTGTAACTATTGTTTGACCATTTGTATTTGTATATTGTGCCATTTGTTTGCCTCCTGATTAACTTGCTGGGCGCCTTGCCCGTGGTTCTATAGTAATTGGATTTCGACTAGATGTAAACAACCTCGCGGTTTGTGCCTAAATGATATGTGTTGGGCGTTTCGCACCAAACATAGGGTAGGTCTATAGGTGCATCCGCAAACATGGAGTAATGCACAGGGTCTTTGCGATACAGATTGGATTGATGACTAATATGTAAAGGTTCGTAGTCATACCACCACGGTTTAATTTCATCAAAAAACTCGTAGTAATCCAAGAATTCTTTAAGTAGCGAATCCTTAAACCCGCGTTGCATCCATTCAATACACATAATTGCGCCATATTTACATAGGTAATTTTCGTACCCGCGCCACATTACTGTTGCAGGATGATGTACCCAACCTTTACTTTCGCCACATAATGCGCGAATAACTTGATACGCTTCTACGCGTTGTTTGCCTAATCGCTTATTGTCCAGCACTTGCGCTGATTGCTTAAATGATTTGTAAGGTAAAAATGTTTGCATGACTATGCCACCTCGCTTTTGAACATATCTTTTTTTAGTCCATATGATTCAGAGTAATACATGTCCACGCTTAATGCTTCGCGTGTGCTTACCCACAACGGGCGACCTTTGAATTCACCCGCGATGTAACCTAAGCGAATAAGTTCCTCGTTTGCTTCGTAAAGATATTGGTTGCCATAACCATATTGAAATGGCAGAACAGATACGATATGTCCGTCTACCCATATGCGAGCAGAAAAGTAAGAATTGCCACCTGATTTGTCAAACCATAGTCTTGCTTCTACAAATACTGAGCGATTGATTTTGTTTGTAGTCATTATTTTGCTCCTATCTGTGGAAAGTAATTGTCTGGTTGTTCTTGATTTGGCATTGGTGCGTAGTATTGAAATTTTTTAATTTCATCAATACATTTGAAACAAATATGTTTTCCGTTAAGCAAGTTCAAACCGTAGTAACCATTTTTGTCGCATAATGTGCATGTCATTTTATGCACCTGCCTTTCCAAAGTCCTTCATGTGAAACAAAATGTTTGGTGCAAATTTACTTGCACAAGTTGAACCAACTGGAAAGCATCCCATATAACCGCGGTCATTTTGGATGTCGTACTCTGTTCCATTTTGTAAGCGTAAATCTCCACCTTCAATTACTTCAAAGTAAAGTGGGTTTGCACCAAGTTTGCGACCACATACATAGCAAAATTCTTGGTCTGCGGCGTGTGATGCTTTGTGATTAAATGGTGCTTGGTCACCAGCATTAAATTCGTATGATGTTGTTGATGTTGTAACCATTTTTGCCTCCTAGTTTTATCGAACCCCGTGTGGTTTGATGGTTTAACTATCCATTGTTTGACCTGCCATGTAAACAACCATCGGCGTTTCTTTTGTAACTTTTTGATAACAGGATGTAAGGTTAGGTCTGAGTCCATGCGGCTATATGCGCCATGACTTTAGGAAACGCCGTGACTCTGACCGTTGCGGTGTTTTCCTATTTATGGGTATATGGTTCCACCCACTATCAAGGTGGTCAGAACCTTGGGCGCGGCTGATACCCGCGGTGGAGCCGTCATACGGGGACTTATTTTCTTGTCATCTACCAAGCGAGCCTGATATCGAAAACTGGCGAGTAGGACTGATTTATCTAATACGAGTTGCCTAGATAAGTTACCCATCAGTACCTACATATGGCGCAACTGGGCTTCGGCTCCCATTCTATACCGCATAACTACGGTGACGGGATTGGCTAGCAATAGCCATCTCTGTCCGCGACCTTGGTTCAGGGATTGGCTAATCAAGCCAAACTTGGTACTGGGCTGTGATGCGACCTTTAATTGGGTCTACAAAATGTAATCGTTGGCTAGGCATACCACTTGCCGCCATGGAATCACGCGCATATCTATTGTCGGATTCTGTAGAACCTGTCCAATAAATGTTGTAATGCTTTTGTATAGGTTCTTGTGCGTGGCGGTGGTAATGACCTAAATAAATATCGTGAAAATCGTAGTCATGCGCTCCCGCTTTCCAACGATTCGCACCGGCAATCCAAGCCGCAGGACTAGCAAACCCTGACCGACCTAGTTCATCACCATGCATTAGTAAAGCGCGATAGTTTCCAATTTCAACTTCTTGTATATCCTCTGGACAATCTTCCCAGACTAATCTTTTTTCGCCAGCAAGTACCTGACGCGACATTTCATAAACCATTCTGTCCACATTGTCATTCTTTGGAACTTCGGCACGCTTGCCACCAATTCGCCCATGATTACCCCACTCAGCAACGACAGTTACTTTTTCAAAGTTAGCCAATAGCGAGCGCACAAAATCAACACAAAGGCGCGATACATTTACAAACTGTCCAAATAACGAACTATCAATTTGCCATAATTGCGCTGGGTAATTAAATAAACCTTCAACCATATCGCCGCCAAACATAACCACACACTCTTTAACTGGATGGTGCTGGCGTTGTAATTCTGTAAGGTGTACTACTTTGTCCGAGAATTGCATAACTCTGTTACGCATAATCTCGCTATTGTAAGATGAAGTTACTTTGGAACCTTGCCAGTCGGTTGAATGGATAAGAGCAACCTCGGATTTAATTTTGCGCTTATCGGTTGCTGGTGCTGGTACTGGTTGGACTTTACCTAAAGCCAACATAGCCTCATATGCGCCTCGGTGCGTGGCTGTAACTAATTCATCATTGCGCAACTTGGCTTTGGCTAGTTGTTTCTGCGCTTGGACTAATGCTTTGCGAAGTTCGGCGGATTCCTCGTTGCCTTGTTCTTCGTTTAGAGCATCAGTTAGCGCCACAGGTCTTGCACCAGCCATTCCTATGTCGCGTTATTGTGCCTTCTGTAACATCAATCTTTTCAGCGCGTAATGCCCTACCTAATACGCTTGCCTTAATTGACCTATCCGCAATTGCCACTTCTAATGTCGCAATGTCCTCTTTGGTCATTTTTTCCTTTGCCTTTAATACAGAGCAAACTTGGTTGCGTGGAGCCGAGTCTGTAGCCTTCTTTAATGAATCCGCTAACGCCATCGTTAATCCTTCCGTTAAAGTAGTAAAAGGATACAACAAAAAAGCCCCACCCGCGGTTAGGCAAGGTGGGGCAATTAAGCGTGTCTAATTATTTTTTAAGGAGAGTCATTTCATCATTTGGGTTAGCCCACTTGATGATTACTGGCACCAATGAAATCCAGACGGCATTAACAGTCTGCTTCCAGTCGTGCGTATTAAAATCTAATGGTGACTTACCAATAATGCCAACAGCCATAACCGCGCTATAGACAAGGTACTTTCCCCATACTTCAAATAGTTTAGCATTCAACTTCATATTTTCTCCTAGTCTTTGAACTTCGGTGTTCCGAAGCCAACAATAAATACTGGTAATCCTTTTTTGTTATCTGCGCGATAGGCACGAACCTTTTGTACTACCTCGCCACCATTGCGCTCGCTGGCGGACTTTTTCTTATCCCCTGAGGTGTTGCCTTCAATGGTGGTAACTGTGCCGTCTTGATTATTACGCGCCACAATTCCAACATGGTCAATGGGATTTCCGCCTTCTGCAAAGTCAAAAAAGACCAAATCGCCCACAGTAGGTTTAGCCGTAGCCGCATTGGACCACGCGCCAGTACCTTGAAACTTGGTAGCACCATCAGTTGTGGATACCACACTAGGGATTTTTAGACCTACCTGCGCCGCACACCACATAACAAACGAACCGCACCATGGCTGAAAGTTGGCTTTAGTAAAAGCGCCATACTTGGTCTCGTTATCTTTTGGACCTTCTACCGTACCAATTTCAGTACGGGCTGTCATAACAAATTGATTTTTTTGGCTCATCTTGACTCCAATAGTTTTAGTATAATTTCTTGCTGTGCCTCTAGTCTATTAACAGAGTCGCGCAATGAATTTCCGCCATTGGGCTTAAGTTCGTTAAGATAATGTTTAACAAGCCATCTAACCGAACCAGCAAAAGCAGTTGCAATTGCGATTATGGATACGATTAAACTTGCCCAGTTCTGGGGTGACATATTGCACCTTTCGGTTATGAGTTAGCGGTGTGTGTTTCTAGTGTTGCTTTAAGTACGGCAATTTCTTGGGCTTGGATGCCAATAGTTTCGCGCATATGTTTTAGAACTTCATTTACATCTACTTCTTTATCCATTATTTACCTTCCAGTATCTTTAGTCGTGCATCTTGTTCTTGTGCTAACTGTAACAAAAAGATAGGCAATTTGTCGTAAGCAAAATAGTCGGGTATGCCTTGTGCATCCAGTTGAATAAGTTCATTCAACCCAAGGTCTTGTGCATCTTCCGCAATAAAGCCATATTGAGTTGTTTGGTCAGCATCTACATCAAGGTTGTACTTAAATGTCTTAATATCCAACTGTAATAAAGCGTTAGAGTTAATTTTGTAAGATTCAATTTCATGCTTTTTTCTTCGGGTGGATGCTGCTGTTCCAAAGTTTCCACTATTGTCAATAAGTAATGTGCGAACGCCCGTACTTCTTATGACTCCCCATGTGTAAAGAGAACGCAATGTGCCTGTACTTGAAAGATATTGAAAAGTATTTGATGTGCCAAAAGTGACTGAACCGTCTACGCTTAAAGCATCAGCCGCACTTATATTTCCAAAAAAACTATGAGTTGTTGCTTGGTAACCAATAGTGCCTGTACTTAATGAAATTGATGTACCAGCAATTGATGACATATATACAGAATTGCTGCCAAAATATTGATAAGGGTATGACGAACCAGCGGTTGAATTAGCGGTCGCACCTAAGTGAATTAAAATACCACTACTGCTTAGGTTGAGAATATGCCCTACATAAGTTCCAGCGTTCATAAACGATAGTGAATTTGTAGAACCAACTAATTTAACCGCGGTGCTTGAACTTGTTTGAACAATTCCGCCCGTAACAGTTGTGCCTTGAATAGCGCCACCAGCAATGTAACCTGAGCCAATACCTGTTATACCTGCGGAATCAATATTCCAACCGTTAGATACATTGCCAAAATAACCTGATGTGCCTAATATTGCTCCTTTGACATACACGCTTTGAGCAACCATGTCGCCTGATGAATTAACAAAAAAAGTTCCGTTGCCGTTGTTAAAATTAGTACCTTGAATTGTTCCGCCAGATACATAACCAGAACCAAGACCAGCAATACCGCCAGCGTTGATTTGCCAGCCATTTGTTGGGCTTCCAAAATAACCTGATGTGGCATTAACCTGCCCGTTAAAAGTTCCAGAGTCTGCTGTGATGTTGCCTTTAATATATGCGCCTTGCGCAGACATAACACCAGATGAACTAACATTAAAAGAGTTTGCGCCTGTACCCGCGGTAATTGTAATTGCACTAAGCGTTCCAGTTGTAATAGAACCAGCATCAATGTTTGCAATAACTAATCCTGATACTGTGACTGATGTCCAAGATGTACCACCTGCGCCTGAATATTGCGCAATGACTTTATTTAGATATGTTCCAGATGCTCCGTATTGGTACCAAATATCGCCAACGGTATTTGCGGTGGCACCGGGTCCACTTGTTGAATAATAGACTTTGTTCTTTCCGTTAGCGGTTACTTGTGCCGCAGTAGCCTGAGATGATGCAATAGTGGCTTGCGATTGTGCAATGGTCGCCTGAGATGCCGCCGCGTTAGCCGTATTGTTGGCTGTAATTGCTTGCGCAGAGGCAACTTGCGCTGCCAAATAAGCGGTGTTTGCGGTTGCTTGTGCTACTACCGCTTGCGCTTGTGCAATAACTGCTTGCGCATATGCCGCCGCCGCTAATGTTTGTGAGGTTAAAGATGAACCTTGTGCGCTTTCAGCCAATGATTGCGCATATTCAGCCGTGTACAAAGCCTGATTTGGACCAGTCTCTAACTTAGCGATTCGGTCATTAATACCATAAAACATATCTTGCAGGTTAGGCGGTATGTTTACAAATGCCATTACGATACCGTTCCTGCCGCTAGTGGTCTTATGAGGGTAAGTGTAACTCGTGATGGTCCATTTTCCCCGGGATTTACGCTTATTGCCACGATGCGCAATGGGTCGCTATTGTTACCAAAGTTTATACCGTTAGGAAAATAGTCATCTTTGATGCTTAATCGAACTTGGTCACCAATTTGGTAACTTGGGTAAATAGGCGCAATGTAAGGTGGGATAACAATTTCAATAGTTGTTGGCGGATAAGAAGTTGCGTTAAGTTGCCCTAGCGTTAAGTCCTTAAGCAACTGTAGTTGCCCAATGTCGGTGTAACTTGCTGTATCTTCCAATAATGGCCAATCGCCACTTGTTATCTTGCTTGGGTCAATAGCAACGGCAACATATTGCGTAGTGTTATTTCCATACCCTAAACCGTAAAGTTTATTGGCGGCACTTGAAGCATCTTCAGGAAACTTGTATTCAATAAGATTTCCGGGAAATTCAAACACGGTTGCATATGGGTCTGTTGTTGAATAGGTACTACCTAATGGGTACTTAATGTACAAAAAGTTTTTTAGGACTCCGCTAGCGACCATAGGTTTAATTGCAAAGTCAAAATACCCAGCAGCCAAATCCTTAACCGCTTGGTACACAGACTTTAATTCATAGCCTTCATATTTCTTTTTTGTGACATACGGAGTAGCACTTACAAAAGAGGTTGTATCCAACCCAGTTTTGCCATGCGTTAATCCTTCGGCATATTGCATAAGTTGTTGCGCAATATAAGACGGGTCATAATTAGTGGCTGAATAGTCCTTGGTGGTACTAATACGGCGGCGGTTGTATAACGACATCATCTCTTGCGCGCTAATGCTCAAAGTTTGTGTTGTGCTGTCATATTCACGCGCCCAGATAACGCCAGACCAAACAGGAACGCTTGTATAAGTTTCAGGGTCGGTATACAAAACATATAAAATAGTTTTACCGGGGGTTGTGCCGTCATAAGCATTTGATTGTTCTGAGTTTATACCTGACAAAAGAACATGACCTTGAAAACTACCTACTGAGTTTAGTTGCGAAGTAAAGTTTACGCCAGTAAAAGGCAACTCTGAAATAATTGGATTGGCTGTTGCGCCTGATTGCCATAAGTTAGTTGTTACATAGCGAAACTCTGCTTGTGCCATTAGATATATGCGCTTCTATACACAGTAGTCATAGAACCAATATTGCTTTTCCAACTAGCGGTTGTTGCACCGCTGGCGGTTGCTGGATTTAATTGTAACCAACCGTTAGATGCCGCTGTTAAAATGTTACGCGCAGGGTAAGTATCGTAATAAACAATGCGGGTAAGTAAATCAACTTGCAGGTTCTTACCTACTGCCATGTTAGCAAAGTACATATGCGTTTTGCCATCATTAGGTGAACCAATTGTGCCGTCTGTAATTTCACCGCTTGTCGCGCTTGTGGTCAAAACAATAGTAGGACAACTAATTGCCCAGCCACTATTTGTAAGAGATGTAGTTGTACCTGTTACCGTAGTAGCAGTTAGCGTGTAATAGCGTGGGTCTGGAAATGACATCATGATGCGAGTCTTAATGTATCCATAAGCAAAGTCAGCATCCAAAGGTGTTTGCAAACCACGACTGCGCCCGTACATTTGCATATCGCCTGTGTTGCCGTTTAAGCGGAAATTAAACATTGATAATTGGTCAGCAACAGGCGTTAGTCCTGTTGGGTTGTTGTAATAACCAAGTGGTTGTGGTGCAAAAGCCAATTGTAAAGCCTTATAGTTTGCTTGTGCCGTGGTGCTGGAATCACCTAATACCGTGACATCAATATATACAGTACGCTCATCATAAAAATCGCGTCCACTATATGAGCCATCTATGTAGCCTCGGTTGTCATCTTGAATACGCAACGGCGCTGTTCCGCCAAGCCCTTCAACATTAGTAACCAAGTATGAAGTACCTGTTCCAATAACAAAATCTCTAAAGACAAATGTATAATTAGCCAGAGGCATTACTTACCACCAATCGGTACGCCAGTTTTAGCGGCTTTGGATAACTTTTTGTAGATGTCGTTAGTATTAGAAGCATACACCGTTACATATTGAGTTGTTTGCGACCCGCTTCCGCCACCTTTCATTGCATCGCCACCCGGAACATTACCTTTAATTCCAGTAGGGTCTCCGGGTTTAACAAATCCCGCCAATGTTGGTGTTTTAATTTTCTTGTTTGCTAACTTATCAAGAGAGTCGGAATACTCGCGTACAGATTTTGCTAGGTTGCTAGCACCTTCGGCGGCTTTTTTTGCCCAACCAAATGCAGGTATTTTGCCTAACAACTCCAGAGCCTTTGATACCGCACCGACAAGATACCCAAATCCGTTAATTACAATCTGCAAACCTTTGATGATTCCTTTTCTAAAACCTTCAAAGTTATTCCATGCGGCTACAAAAGCAACGCCAAGCGCCATAACCGCGGCAACAATAAACCCAATAGGATTTGCTTTCATGGTTGTCCATAAAGCGGAAACCGCAAAACGAAGTACATTTGTTGAAGCAGCCTGTGCATAAGTCCAAAAGGCATAGGCTTGTTGAATTGACTTAATTGCCGCCACCGTTATTCCGTATGTCTTAATAACAGCGATAACGGCGACAACAATACTTCCAAAGATTAGTAATGCAGTTCCATTATTGGTTATGTATCTTAGGAAGGCTGCTAATACAGGCAAAACTTTGGCGGATATTGTTTGAAATACTTGGTCTAGGCGCTCCTTAAGGATATCCATTTGTCCAGCAAAAGTCTTGGAGTAAGCAATAGCCTGTCCGCCAATTCTTGCATTTAGTTCGTCAAACGCCTTAGTAATAGCCTTGTTTTTAGGAATAGTTGTATCAAGAGTTATGCCTAGTTCCTTAAATGCCTTGGCTGAACCTTGTGTACCTCTTGCTAAAATCTTTGCGGCATTATCAATTGTGCCAATGTTTTTGTTATATCGAGCAAGGTCAGCCGCCATTGCCATAAGTTTTGTAGACTGCGATACATCGCGAGTAGCGGTGACAAGTGTTCCCATTGCAATAACAGCCTGTGAGCCTTGAAAACCTAATTGATAATATGCATCTGCGGTGTTAAATACTTCTTGTTGCGCTGCTTTACTGGTAATTCCAATAGTAGATAAAGATTGATTCAATCTTACAGTTGATGTTTCAAGGTCAATTGTTTCTTGTTTCATTGCATTTAGTTCATGACCAATTGCCATAACACCAGTTGTAAGTAAGTTACCGCCCAGCACACCCAGCATGGTTGTTTTTAGACTTCCAAATGCCGTAGTTAGTTTGCTTGCGCGGGTACTAATTTGCTCCAAACCTGCGGTTGCTTTGCCAACACCTGCTTGAACACCTGAGGCATCAATTGTAACGCGTACACTTAATGGTGGAATTTCACTCATTATGCTCTCCTCATGTATTTAGCAATAATTCTTTGAATAGTATTTGTTCGTCTAAATTGGTCTAGCGCAGGTTCCATATAAGGAAACTTTTGCCCATTTGTCCAAGTAGGTGCGCCACCAAATTCAACCGCTCTTGCATAAACCATGTACGCGCCCGCTTGTGCAGTATAAATGCCAAACCCAAGACGGCTACTTGACCCTTTAATGCTTCGGCGCAAGTTACCTGTGTAGTTCATTGGCGGTTGTCCTGACACGGCGGGATAACCAACAGATTTGCGGTCACCTTGAATTTGTCGCATAGCGGTACCAGCCAGTTGTTGTCCAATTTCTGCGGCGGCTGAACCAAGCAAAACATCTACTCGCATTTCATACGCTTTAATGGCGGCAACAACTTGTGGAAGGTTATCCGATTCGCTCATTCTCCACCTCTACTACAATATTGTGAATTGCTATGACCCAAGAAACTATGCGAACAGGTTGATTATCCACTTCTTCAGGTGTCCAGCCAAATTCTTTTGCGCAAATATAGTATTCCCAGAATTCATCTGGATATTCCATATCTTCATGCCGCGAACTACCCCGCAGAACATCTTTTAAGCGTTGGAGTTTGCGGTACTCGCTTTTGGGTCGTCTGGGTTTCCTTCTGTGACATTAGGAAATAAATAATCTTGTGCTTTTAATGCTTCGTCTGACAACGCTTGGTAATCCAATGGCGTTAATTCCTCTAATGACACAATTCTAATTGCTGGTGGAATTAAATCAAATGACCATTCAACTACCATTACGGCAATTAAACCATTTTGTAATGCAACCGCTTGCATCATTCCTTCTTGTTCGTTTGCAATAGATAAAACTTTATTGCGGTCTTTCATAAGCAAGGTAGCAGGGTCACGCATTTTTGCGGTAGCCCCACTTGGGAGTGTAATTACTTTTGACATGGTTCCTTCCATCTGCCTTCGTTGGTTGTTAGGTTGAACTGGGGTAGGGGAAGGCGGCCTACCCCAGCCAACATTGTCTCAGGTTACTGGTAAGTACCTGAAGCCTTAGCATTTTGGAGTGTCCACTTAATGTTGCTATAACCACCAGATGAACCTGCATCTGTCGTGTTAGCAATAGCGCGAACATCTACATCTACCTCAACAAAGTCCTTAGAGCGGTCAATAACCGCCATTGTGTAAGCACCCTTTGTAACTGTAAATGAAATCTGTGTTGCTGATGCACCAGCACCTTGTGACCAATTCATTGTGATTGCTGGCTGTGTGTTTGTAAGGTAACGAGTAAGTTCTGTGTCTGCTTCCATAACAAACTTGATTTTGCCCTTAGTTTCCAAAGCACCCAAGAACACTTGGTATGGGTCTTTTGTATTAGCCAAACCAAAGATAGGTGTGACTGGACGAGACATTGTAATTTCGCCATCAACAACATTGGATACGGTAGAGCCACCAATTGAAACTGTTGCCAGCCAAACTGGTGTAGGTAATACTGTTGAGAATGTAGGTGTTGGTGTGGATGCCGCGGCAGATAACCAGCCAGTACCTTTCGCATCATAATCAAGTAGTCCATCTGCTGTAAACTTCATTGTAAAGTCGCTAAATTGAATTCCCGGATATGCGCGAACATTTGCTGCATAGAAATCTGTAAGTGTAAATGCTGTTGGTTGTGCATCTGCGCCCGTTGCTGTTGCATTTTTTAGGCTAATTGTGTGGGTATATGGCGCAGTTGAACCTGTTGTTGCCACGCTACCAAGTACGCCACCAAGAACATATCCAATTGTGTCAGGATAAACTGGTCCACCAAAGTCATAAGTTGAGTTACTGCGACCCTGAACATAAGCATAGTCCTTAACTAAGGAACCTTGTGCCATGTCATCTGCAAGCAATTCACCAATGATATCGGCTGGCTTTAATGATGATGATTTTACTGGGATGAAATCTGTTGGTGCTACAGGTGTTCCCTTGGTTGTTTCCTTGGCAATACCTAAGTAACTCCGTGCGGTATTTTGTACTGTCATTCTTTCGTCTCCTTAGTTACGGCGGTGTCTGCCTTTACTGTCTTTACTTGAATTACATCAGGCGCATCAAAGTCGCTTGGTGCATCAAAACTGTCTCCTGCTTTTACTGTTATTCCAATGCTAGGGAAAACGCGTTCACCCTCGCCTCGGTAAGTAAATGTTGCCATGCTTTTCTCCTTATGCCTGAATCATCTGAGTCACGATAAATCTCATGGATGCCCATGTTTCTGTTGCTGTTCCCTTTTGCGAAATAGGCTCACCATATGCAACATCTATAAGCGGTTCCGCGCCTTGCCAAACTAGGGTGCCTGTTGGGTCTCCTAAAGTGTGGCTTGAACGCAACCGTTGTTTTAAGGCGTCAATAACATAGTCAAAATCGTCCATTGCTTCCTCGGCACTACGCGACAATGAGTGCTGGAATAACTGAATTACTACGGTGTAATCAACACGCTTCCATCCTGCATGAATTCCGTTATCTCCACCATTAAATCCACCAAGAGCAATACGAGTTTCTGTCTCTGATTCAATAAATATGACAGCGGCTACGCGACTTTGCTGGCTAGGTAAAGCGTTAATCTGAAAGTCAATGCGCTTAGGCAAAGATGTAAAAACTTGGTTAATGCCATCAACCTGCGGTGGCATTATGTAGTTGTATAAAGTTTCCCTTACTTGGGCGCGTCCTACTGTCATTAACGAATTCTCGCGTAGGTCTGAAGGATGTCGGCAGCAATTTTCATTTCATCACTAAAGCGGTCTGACCCCGGTGTGGACATTGTTGGCTGAGTTGTAACCATCATTGTCATAGAACTATCGCCACGCACTTTTAGCATTGCTGTAGTTACAAGAATTGCCGCTTGCTTAATCGCAGGTGGTAATGCGCTAAATGATGAACCAATAGCGTGAGCATTAACCAATGCGCGAGTAAGCGGTACTGTGGTTGAACCAAAGGTATAAGTGCTTGCTACTGTCACAAGTTCTGTATTCATGCCATCATAAATTGAAAGTATTTGACCAGCAATAATGCCTGTTCCGTTTGCTACTGTAACTGAGGTTGCGCCTACGACTGATGCAACCGCAAGCGTGGTATTTGTGTACCCCGCAACATATGTGTAATTTAAGAATACTTGATTGCTTGGTCCGCCGTTGTATGAGCCAAAAGATAGTGGTCCTTGTGAAGTCCAATTGCCTAAGTTAGCATTAGGGATAATGATTTCTTGGTCCTCAATCCAAGCAATAGAACAATCGCCTAGAGAAGCCATGTTTGTTGGATAACCATAATTAAAAGTTGTTAATGCCACGATAGGACTAAAGCGTGGGTGAAATCTAATAGAACCATCTGTGCTTATACGGGAGCGTTGTTGTTCCGTCTCTACCGTTGCACCTAATACTTGGTTACAAAATGTGTCCATCCAAGATGATGCGCGAGCGATAACATTGCGCAATTCATTGTCTTGAACCTCAGGGTCTTGTGAATCAAAAACTAAATTGTCTAGGTCAATAGCCGTAGGTGCGGCTTTATATTCTTCAAGTGTAAGGTAAGGAATTGTTAATAGTTGAGTAGTCTGCCCATATCCGTTAGCCATTTATCTCTCCACACTTAGAACATTTTTTGAAAAAGGAACCAAACCCACACGCTTTGCATGGATAACCTTTAGCGGTTGTAACGCCGCTTGCACTTGCCTCACTTAAACCTTCTGCTTTTAATTTCTTGATAAGTTTTGGGTCAGTAACATTAAACATGCCATCTCTGCCAGCCCGTAAAACTCGCTGACCTGTTTTGGTACTTACGCCTAATTCCTTCATTCCTTTGGGACCAATAATCTTTGACACGCGCTTCCCCCCATAGATTCGAACTATGATTCACAACTTCAAAGGCTGTTGTCCTGCCGTTGGACGAAAGGGAATCATTTTGTGGTGAGCCTTTTTAATTCATGCTCAGGAACTATTAAGTTTTATTCTTGCGTAGTCATTTCAGCAGTTGATACATCATCTCTACCATGATTAATGGCAGGTTGATGGCAACCACATTCAAGACACATTATGCAGAGACAATTCCTGATACAACGCCGTTCCATGCTGGCGCGTAGCACATGAATGTACCGCGGAAGTATGTAGAGAAGTCGTATGAGAATTGGTTAACAGGCCATTGGATACCCATGTAATCCTGCACAAGAATGTTTGCCCATACATCTGATACCTCAGTATCAGGAATTGGCAATGTGTAGGAAAGTACAGGAGCAACGCCTTGTGGCAACCATGGGTGAACTGTAAGGTTTACCATCTTGCCTGTGATTTCGTTGTTTAATGCACCGATAACAGCACCGCCAACATAATCGCCTGTCTCAGTCTGTGAAAGATTTAGACGATAGTTTGCAGTTGAACCATTTTTGATGGTGTCAGAAAGTTGCTTGCGGTCTTGTCCGTTAAGTAGGATTTCATCTGGGTCAGCCTTTACAGCATCATAGAGTTGTCCAAATACTTGCTGGAATTCTGCACCTGGGTTAGAAGTTGAGAATGTAGAAGCAATGTTGTTAATTGCACCTGAAATGCTTGAGTTAAGAACTGTTGGAAGAATTCCGTCATAACCTGTTGCGTATGCAGATGTATCAGATGCCGCTGTTGAAGCAAGTGCGCCTGTTGTTGTAAGAGGTGCTGTGTTACCAGTTGTCTGTGTAGACGCGGCGCCTTGTACTACAAATTGTGTAGTTGTTGTGCGACCCTGATAAGTACAGTTTGCTGTACCTGTTGTTGTACCAACATAAACGCGGTAGCCAATGGCACCCGCTACTGCTGAAACATTGATTTGTAGAACATCGCCCGCTGAAACTGCGTGTGACTGAACTGTTGAAACAACAGACTGTCCAAATGCGCCAGCATCAGCAGTTACATATACATAATATGTTGTTGCTGCAAGTGCTGTTTGTGAACCTGACGCAACTGGTGAAGTTAGAGTTACTGTTGCAGGTGCAGCAAGTGCGCCTGAGTAACCTGAACCTGTACCGCGAGCCATTAGCATCATGCGTTCTTCCATAAGCATTGTTGCGTATAGAGTTGAAGTTGATGATAGTTGGCGAAGGTCTTGGTAACCCATACCTGAGAAGTTAGCATCAAAAGATACTTGGTCAGATAGTGAGTATGAGTTGTACGGAAGAACTAAGTCATCCGCTGTGTAGGAAATCTGTGGTCCACGCTCGTAAAGAAGTGGAGTACCAGCACCCGGAGCAAAATCGTTCTGAGTGAACTGTGTAATTCCCGGCCAGATGTTTCCTTGTCCGCCAGTACCTGTACCTGTGTAACCTGTGATGCGCTTAATGCGGTGTGAAGTACCGACACCCTTCTTACGAACAATCTTGTTACGCAAAGGTGTTGGACGAGGTGTGAGCAACTTTGCAGGTGCTTCCAAGTCAAACGCCGCGAATGATGTTGAAAGAGGAGATGTAAGTGTAATTTCCTTAGCAATATCTGCTGAGATAGTGCGTTGTGTTGCTAGTGCTGAGTTAAGTGCTGAAACTGCATCAGGTGAAAGTGACTTGTTTGCAACAAGTGATTCCAATTGAGCAACAGGGTCAGCCTGTGGAGCCATACCCGGTGTATGTGAAGCGTTAGCGAAAGACTTATTTAGTTCTCCAAGATATTGTTCTTGAAGTTCTGCTGCTTCGCGTGGTGCTACATCACCAAATAGGTCACTTGCTTTAGGCATTTGTGCCATAAGGTTAGTTCCTTTTCGTTAAGTGTGTTATTAGTTCTCTGACTTAGGGTTGGCTTTAGCAATGAAATCATTGTATAGAGCGCGGTATCCCTTAGCGAGAACTGGGTCGGTTGTTGCGTCAGCCTTAGCCTTATATGTTGCCGCTTTTACAAGTGCATCATTTGTGGCTTCGTCTGACATTTTAGTTGCTGTGCGCTTAGGGCCACCTGCAACTGATTTGGATAATGCCGTTGCTAGGTCAGATTCAAGTTTTACTGACTTCTCTACTGCGGCCTTTTTATCCGCACGCAAAGCATCAATCTCCAACTTAACCGATTCCATAGCACTCTTAACGGCTTTCTCAACTACATCCTCGATAGATGTAACCTCTGTGGCTTCAACAGCCTCAGAAACTTCTTCAGCAACAGGCGCTTCTTCAGCGGCAGGTGCTTCTTCCACAATAGGTGCTTCCTCTGTATCAGCAGATTTGGATGCTTCATCTGTTGCGGTTTCTTCGTCTTGTTCAATATTTTTTGCAGCCATGCACTTATCGCACTTGCCACAATCGCCGTCTGCACAGTCTGGCATATCTGCCTTTGTTTCTGGGTCAGCGGCTAATTCAATTGTTTCTTCCATAACTTCTCCCTCTGCTTCTTCGCCTTCGTACCAAGCAAGTAGATGATTTACTGCTTCCATTAAATGAGCAATACTCATACGCTCATCTGAACCTTCTGCTGCCATTTCATTTGCTTCCACAACAATAAGGTCTGCAAGTGCTTTACGCGCCTTGTCAAATAAGTCCTTATCGTACTTTGCAGAATCAGGTGTCAAAGACTTAGCCAATTCTGTAATCTGCTTAATTGTTTCCATCTTTGAACCTTTCGCGCTCATTTTTGCTACCACGGACGGTAGGGGTGCTTTGTATTCATGTAGTTCCTCTACTTGAACCAAACTTGATTCGCCTTCAACTGCTTTAGCCAAAATCAATTTGGCTGACGGATTGGCAGGTCTATCCACTAAACTGACTTCAATTATCTGCCCGTCTACAATGCGTCCGTTAGCGGCTTTGATGTCACGAACAACGCGTGGAGATTTAATGCCAATAGAAAATCCTTGGTATACACCAGTCTCTACTTTCTTGGCGGCAAGCGGGTCTACAACATGCACACCAATATAGTGACCATCATTCTTTGCTTCGTATTCCTTTGCGATACCAGCGGCTGATGGACCATGCATCTCTCGGATGTTTCCGCCTGACTTAAACCAGCGAGGCATTGCTTCGTCTAACCACTTAGGGTCACAAATCTGTGAGTCCAAATCTAGTGTGTCATCTGTAGCCTTGCCGTACACCATAAGAGTACCGTCATCATTTTTGTCATACTTGACAATTTGCGCATATCCTGTTGCGTAATCCATAGCCATTGTTTTCTCCTTATGCCGAGTACTGAACGACTATCGCGCCAGCGGTTGTTCCTGCGGCTGAAACAGCGTAAATGATATCCCCGCCATTAACCCAGATTTGATAGTTAGCACCAGCGGCTAATGTGCGACCTTTAGTAGCGCCTGTTGCAGTAACATTTGATGCGCCAATAAAAATTGAAGCGGAA